>SAMEA3387496__coassemble_1200_pt1 | contig 35016 bp, 31 predicted proteins | sample SAMEA3387496__metabat2_high_PE_007 | metagenome-assembled genome bin SAMEA3387496 (sample SAMEA3387496) | Felis catus | biome: Faeces | place: United Kingdom | collected 2012
TCATCAGCAATGCACATCGGCTCGTTTTTGCCGACTTTCTCATAAGGCAAATTATCAGCACCACGAAAGATATACGAAGGTTTCTTTTCTTTCTTAATCTTTCCTTCTTTTATAAGCTGTTCCTTTTCCGCTCTTATTCTTTCAAGCAAGACAGCTGCCGGTTCATCGTTTGGATCTTGGGGCACTAATTTACCTTGAACAGCCATCTGTAAAATGGAATTTTTTAATTGCTGTCCGGTCATTCCAATTCCTCCAACTCGATACCTAAAATGTCTGTAATTTGCGCCAAGATGTTATCAATCTCTGAATTTAAGCGTGCACGTTCTTTTTGATATTGCTGAATCAATTCTTTCGGCGGAAGAATTACCTCTTCTTCATGAGGAAATCCACATAAATCCAGATTGTAATTTTTTTCAACAAGCTCATCAACGGTATATTTCTTCGCTTTATCAAATCCGTCAACAGTGATTTCTTCTCTGTGGTTCCACCATTCTACCACCGGATCAAAATGCTTTAGTAGCATTGGTTTTGTTTTTGAGAAGTTTTTGTACCCTTCCGGCATATCTAAGCGATAATACCATGTTTCTTCTGTTGGCTTCGTACGGTCAAAGAAAAGAATATTGGTGGTGATTGAAGTGTATGGAGCAAAAACGCTATGTGGCATGCGAATGATGGTATGCAGATTAAACTCACTAAGCAATTTTTTCTTAATCGCTACTTTCGCATTATCAGTGCCAAACAAAAAGCCATCCGGTAAAATCACTGCTGCACGTCCATTTTCCTTCAATCGGTACATAATCACAGACATAAACAAATCTGCGGTTTCGCTACTTGCTAAATCATCCGGAAATAATTCTTTAACTTCTTTTTTCTCACTACCACCATACGGAGGATTCATCAAAATAACATCAAAACGGTCGTCATCGGTATAGTTTAATACATTCTTTAGCAAAGAATTTTCATGATAAATTTGCGGTACATTAACATCATGCAAAAGCATATTAGTGATACACAACATGTATGGAAATTGTTTTTTCTCAATCCCATAAATCGATTCGTCATAGGCAGACTGATCCGTTGTTGTACCAATCTTCTTTTGTAACTCCTTCAACCAGCTGGTTAAAAAGCCACCGGTCCCACAAGCAAAGTCAGCCATTTTTTCACCAATTTGCGGATTAATCATTTTCGCCATAAAATCCGTCACTGCACGTGGCGTATAAAATTCTCCGGATGAACCGGCGCTTTGCAGTTCCTTCAAAATGGATTCATAAATTTCACCAAAAGCATGGCTTTCTTGATAATCTTCAAAATCCAACTCATCGATGACGTTCAACACTTGACGCAACAATACGCCATCCTTCATATACTGATTGGCATCCGCAAACATTGTTTGAACAATACTCTTCTTCACCGGTGTTGTTGTATCAACAGGTAAATTTTTCAAGGTTGGAAACAGCGTGTTATTCACAAAGTCCAACAAAGTATCTCCGGTCATGCTCTTGCCGGATTCCTCATTCTTCGCCCAATTCGTCCATCTACAATTTTCCGGAATGATGGATTCATAGTTCTCTTCATCCCATTCCCATTCCTGTTCTTTTGCGTCATACACTTTCAAAAACAACATCCACGCAATCTGCTCAATACGTTGAGCATCTCCGTTAATGCCGGCATCATTGCGCATAATGTCACGAAGTCTTTTTACAAATCCAGATAAATTACTCATATTTTTTACATAGCCTCTTCTGCATAAATTTCATTTTCAAGTTCTTTTACAGCTTGCTGATAGCCCGCTTTACCACCAAAATAACCCGCAATTTTGGAAGGTTTGCCCATCTTCATAAATGGGTCTAGTTTCAACACCTCAGTCTTTTCAATTTCATAAATTCCGGTGTTCATGTACTTATCCAGTAATGCTTCGAGAACCTCTCTAGCCACACCGCTATACTTACTTAAAAAATCGCGTTTTTTTACATTATTCGCCCTTTCTTTTCGGGTAAGTGGCTTTTTATCAAATGCAACATGACAGATAAAATCAAAATCATCCACATCTGCCATGTTTTGATCCGCTTTCATCATTTCGAGGTTAATTCCTTTTTCTAAAAGCATTTCTTTAATCGTGGCTTTCTTCTCTTCTTTTGACCATTCGCGAATAAAATTATCCAACGAAGCATACTGCCCTCGAATATTTTCTTTTGTGTAGTCCACAATACTTTCTTGGCGCAATAATTTCCCATTGGTATCATAAACTGCCACCGTTTTATGAATAATTTCAACCCTGCAACCATCCTTATCTACAATTGGCATTGGTGGAGGGTCTATAACCTTAATACCAGGGTCATCTCCACCATGTCCGCCACTTCTCGATTGTTTTTCCGGACCAAAGCCACCGTCTATTGTCACCGGCCCATCCCAATCAGGGTCAACGAATAAACGGCTGACGTTTCTAAAATCCATAACTGTAAAATGGGTTTTCCCCTCTTTTTCACGCAAACGTGTCCCACGGCCAATGATTTGCTTAAACTCTGTCATAGAACCAATCATTTCATCCAGAACGATAAGTTTAGTCATCTTACAATCGACACCTGTAGACAGTAATTTCGATGTTGTTGCAATAACAGGATATGGCTCACTGACCGAAATAAAATAATCCAACTTGCTTTTTCCGTAATCATCGCTCCCTGTAATACGCACGATATAATCAGGATTTTTCTTAACCATATCGGAATTCAGATTCACCAATTCGATACGCATACGCTCCGCTGCATCTTCTGTCGCACAGAAAACGATGGTTTTCGCCATTCTATCTGTACTTTTTAGATACCTAGTGATTTCTGCTGCTACTTGATGAATACGGTCTTGGATAACAATGTTATAATCAAAATCACTATTGGTATATATGCGGTCTTTTATTTCATTGCCATTAATATCGCGTTGTCCTTTATAAGGTCGCCAGCCTTCACCAATGTCGGTAGTTATATTGATGACCTTAAATGGCGCAAGAAATCCGTCCTCAATCCCATCTTTCAAACTGTATGTATATATAGGGTCACCAAAATAGTGAATATTGGACACGTACTTTGTTTCCTTCGGGGTCGCAGTCATCCCAATTTGAGTAGCAGAATTAAAATATTCCAAAATCTTGCGCCATCGACTTTCTTCTTTTGCTGAGCCACGGTGACATTCATCAACAATAATCAAGTCAAAGAAATCCGGAGTAAATAAGTCTCTGAAATGCTCCTTATCATTGTCACCAACCAATTGTTGGTATAATGAAAAATACACTTCATAGGACGTAATAGTGCTCTTATCATCTTTTGCAACATTAATCTTGTGAATAACCTTATCTAAGGGCTTGAAATCCTGCAAAATAGATTGATCTACCAAAATATTTCTATCTGCGAGATACAAAATCTTTTGCTTCATACCGCTTTTTAACAAACGATACACGATTTGAAACGCTGTATATGTTTTCCCGGTTCCGGTTGCCATCACTAATAACAAACGATTTTGTCCTCGTGCAATAGCGTCTAACGTTCTATTAATGGCAATACGTTGATAATAACGCGGTGGAAACGTATCGGCACTTGTATAATACGGCTGGTCAATCACTTTCTCTTGAACTGTTGTCAATTCAGCTTCTTGCTTATATCTACCCACTAACTCATCTTCGGTTGGAAATTCATCTAAACCAAATTGACGCTCTTTACCTGTCAAAAAATCATGCTCTATAAAACCATCACCATTTGAACTATATGCAAATGGAAGGTCCAACATTTGCGCATACGTCATTGCTTGTTGTAAACCGTATGAAATACTATGCTTATTGTCTTTTGCTTCTACTACAGCAATTGGATTATTTGCATTCAAATATAATAAATAATCCGCCCGTTTTGGTTTTTCACGAGCGACCATATTTCCACGCAGATTGATTTTCCCATCTGTAATTTTTGTCTCCATGGTTATCTTTTTCGAATTCCACTTTGATTCAATAGCAGGGGTAATATATTGACGCTTTATATCCTCTTCTGACATCTGCTTTTTTGTTAAAATCATGCTCATAAGAGCGCCCCCTTTACACTCAAATTCTATAAATCAACTTCCGATAACAACCCCTTATCGGAAGTTTCTATTTCTAAATTCCGTACAAATTGCAGTAATTTACATTTTATCTATTACTACATATCATACCATCCTATCCCACTTTTTTCTATTAAAGTATTCACATAAGAAATACTCTCCACACAAAAATGGGCTGCCGCTTTTGCGACAGCCCATTTTCTTGTATGTTCACAATGGTGGCTTGTGCTTTTTTCAATTATTTTTCGTTGTCTTCTTCCAAGAGGTTTACGAAGAGGTCAGAGACGTCGGTTTGTTCTTTGAGGAGGCCGCGTTCGTGGAGCCAGTCAGCGGTGGTTTGCCATACTTCGATGTCTTGATGGAGGAATGGTGCGTTTTCAGTTTCCATAACAGGGAGGATGGTTTCCATGCTCTTGGTTTCTACTTCCTTATTGAGTGGGAAGTTTTCTTCGTTTTGGTTGTCAAGAAGGATTTGAAGGGCTTCTTCAGGGTTTTCCTTCATGAATTCATAGCCCTTTTGGCAAGCACGCAAGAACGCTTTGTACTTGTCTGGATTTTCTTCAACAGCGTCTTCATTTGCCAAGAAGACAAATTCATAGGCTTGTGGCACACCGTAGTCGGTTGGGGAGAAGTAGTTCACTTTGAAGCCTTCTTCTTCCATTTGTGGCACTTCGTGGTTCACCATGCAGCCGATGGTAGCATCAACTTGATTGGTGGTCATGGAATTCATGAGGTCAAAGCCAACGTCTACGAATTCGCAGTCGTCTGCGGAGAGGCCCACGTTTTCAAGGGCTTGTGCGGTAATGGCTTCGGAGAGGGCGGTGCCGCCGTAACCAATCTTTTTTCCGCCGAGGTCCTTAGGACTTTCGATGCCGGTTTCTTCAAGGGCGATGAAGACGTTGAGCATCTTTTGGGTCACAGCCCCGATGGATACGATTGGCACATCTTCTTCCACCGCGGTGGTGATGGCGTCGTGGATGTAGTAAATCCCAACATCTGCTTTACCGGCTGCAGGCATGGAAATGCCGTCGTTGGTGTTTGCTGGGAAGTTGACCTTGAGGTTTAAGCCTTCTTCAGCGAAATACCCTTTTTCTTGAGCCACATACAAATAGGTGTGGATGGCGTTTGGATACCAGTCCAATACGATGGAAAAATCTTCCAAATCAGTCGCTTCTGCGGATGCAGACCCTGCGGTTTCTGCAGGTTGCTTGTCTCCGCCACCACAGCCAACAAGACCAATAACCATGGTTGCAGCCAAAAGCATTGCAATCAATTTTTTCATTTTATTATAACTCCTTTCTCCAGCTAATCACGCGTTTTTCAACGATCGTGATGATGCCGACAATCACCATTGCTACTATAGACAAAAGCACGACCGGCGCAAAAACACCTGCACCGTCTAGCTGTGTCATCATACGTTTACTAAAATATCCCAAGCCTGCTTGGGCACCGAGCCATTCCCCGATGGCAGCCCCAATGACACTGATTGGAATCGCCATTTTGATGGCAGAAAAAAAGTTTGGCAGTGCCACCGGCACTTTGAGTTTGAGGAAAATATCCTTTTTGGTGGCACCGTAGGTCACGAGGAGCTCTTCCATTTCACGCTTGGTCCCTTTGAGCCCATCAAAGACGGTGATAACAATCGGGAAGAAGGTGATGAGAATGGTCACCAGAATTTTACTCCAGATGCCATAACCAAACCATACGATAAAGAGTGGCGCAATGGCCGTGATTGGGATGGTTTGGGTCGCCACAATAATTGGATACAGCGCATTTTCGATGTGTTCGCTAGCATCCATTAGCACGGCAAGGAAAAGCCCCAAGCCGATGGAGATGCCTAAGCCAATCATGGTGACAGTCATGGTTGCCGGCAGATGCACTGTCAAAAGCGGTTCACGCAGCTCCCACAATCGTTGCAGCACTTGAATCGGTGTCGGCAGGATGTAGGCGGCGTCAATGCCCATGGCAGTGGCTTGCCAGCCAATCAGTAAAACAAACATCAAAACAAGCGCGGACAGATTCTTTTTCATTGATGCACGCTCCTTCTGAGTTTATTGATGAGTTGTTCCTTGAGGTCCACGATTTCCGGACGCTTGAGCATACTGCGGTCGCGTGGATATTCCAGCGGAATGTTCACCCGTTCCATGCTATAAAACGGTCTACTCGCTTGAATCACAAAGATACTTTGAGAAAGAAAAATCGCTTCCTCGACATCGTGAGTGATAAAGAGGGTGGTTTTTTGGTTGCTTTCCCATTGCTTGAGAAGCCATTCCTGCATGTCCACCCGGGTCAAAAAGTCCAATGCTGAGAAGGGTTCATCCAAAAGAAGCATTTCCGCCCCACTCAGAAGCGTACGCGCAAAGGCCACGCGTTGCTTCATCCCACCTGAAAGGTCTTTAGGATATTTTTTCAAATAGTCCGAGAGTCCCACCTGCGCCAAGGCGTCGGCGGCGCGCTGTTGCTGCTCTGACTTTGAGATATGTTGCATTTCCATCGGCAGGCATAGATTTTTTTCGATGGTGCGCCATGGAAAGAGCATGTCCTTTTGTGGCATGAAGGCGCTGTATTGCTTGAGGGTATTGATGGATTGCCCATCGACTAAGATTTCACCGGCATCCGGCTTTTCTAAGCCGTTAATCAAACGAAAAATGGTGCTTTTCCCGCAGCCACTGGCACCGATAATAGATATAAAGGCGTGGTCTTCAACAGAAAACGACAGATTTTCCATCATCTCGTAGTCATCTTTCGGATATTTGAAAGACACATTTTTAAACTCTAACAACTTTACTCGCCCCTTTTACGCACCCATGTTGTAGGCCATATCCCAGAAATGCTTTTCATGGATGCTGCAATTCACAAAGATTTCAATGATATGTGCTTCATCTTCGGCAGAAAGATGGTCGCCTAATTCATTGACGACGTCGATGATATCTTGAGTCCCATTGCAATATTCTTCGCTGGTGTAGCCTTGCACCCATTCCCCAAAGGTTGGATGTGCTGCCGCGCCCGGAATCTCATTGAGGTGTGCCGCAATGTATTGATAGCTCCACGCGCAGGAAAGGACTGCGGTAATGACTTCCAACACACCGCCACGGAAAGCTTCATCAAGCATGTATGAGGTATACGCACTATTGATAAAATGAGATGGGGTATTCATAACTTCTTCTTCAGTAATACCGAGACGTGCCATATAAGCCTTGTGAATTTTCATCTCACCGTCCAAGGTGTCATTTACCATCTTGGCAAAACGACGCATGAGAGCTTCATCGCGGCTCTTTACCACGCCCAAGGCAAAGACTTTGGCATATTGTAAGAGATAACGATAGTCTTGAATCATATAGTAACGGAATTTTTCAAGGTCCAAGGTGCCTTCGCCGAGTTCCTTCACAAACGGCTGTTGCAAATAGCCTGCCCAAATATCTTTAGAGGATTCGAATAATTTATCTGTAAGTTGCATGATCATCGGCTCCATTTCTATTTTTTTTACAAAAAAAGTCCTTTCTTTTTATAAAAGAAAGGACTATCGTGTGCGCTATTGAGCTTTCCTACGTTGGTTCTAACCACATCAGGTTCAAAGAGTTGGAGAATCCTCTCAGCTACGTCTCGCAAACGTAGCACCTCTAGCCGTTTTCAATTATACACATATTATAGATGATATTCGTCATATTGTAAACACGAAAAAGCCTATAATGACACACAATAGCAAAAGCCCTTGCACTTGATTATGTTAAGTGCAAGGGCTTTGCTTATTTTAAGCGAGAAATCGCTTAGATTTTGAAGTAATCAACACCATTTTGGAAGATTGGTTGCAACTTGTTGCCAGGAATATTCTTGGCAATGTTTGCACCAATACGTTCACTGTGGCCCATCTTCCCGAGGATGCGACCATCCGGACTGGTGAGCCCTTCGATGGCAGCGTAGGAGCCGTTGATGTTAAACGGCATATCAAGACGAATTTGATCGTCCATATCCACATAGCGGGTGATCACTTGGTTGTTTGCGAAGATGTTCTTCAAGGTTTCTTCGCCGGCAACAAAGCGACCTTCACCGTGGGAGAACGGAATTTGATAAGTGGTGCCCACTTCCATGCCTGCCAACCATGGAGATTGGTTGCTCACGAGTTGGGTGAGGGCATACTTGGATTGGTGGCGACCAATGGTATTAAAGGTCAAGGTACAATCGTTTTCGGTTGGATCCACGATTTTGCCATATGGAAGAAGACCGAGCTTCACCAATGCTTGGAAGCCGTTGCAAATACCGAGCATCAAACCGTCATTCACGTGAAGCAAGCGTTCAATGGATTCATTGAGACGTTCGTTTCTAAAGAACGCAGCGATGTATTTACCGGAGCCGTCCGGTTCATCCCCGAAGGAGAAGCCGCCAGGGAGCACGAGCATTTGTGCATCTTGAAGGGCTTTTTCCATGGCATCGATGGAAGCTTGCAAACGAGCGGTAGTGAGGTTCCCAATCACGATTGGTTCTACCTTAGCGCCACAACGTTCGAGCAAACGCGCGGTATCATATTCACAGTTGGTACCAGGGAATACAGCAAGCACAGCCTTAGGTGCGCCGTCAACCTTGCCTGCAAACTTGTAGCTTGGGGTTGGCTTAGTCACTTGAGCAACATCAGGGGTGCCGGTGTAATCGTTTTCAGCGGTGGTTGGATAGATGTCTTCCAAGGTTTCCACATAGGTCGCTTCCAAGGTTTGAAGATCGATGGTGGTATCCGACCAAGCAAAGTGGAATGCATCGGTAGTGGTACCAAGTTCAATCACTTCTGCATCGAGGTCTTCAGCCAATTCGAGAATCAAGGTGCCAACTGCAGGTTGGAAAAGGGCTTCAAAGTCCACATCTTCAGCGAAGGTCATCCCAATGTGGTTACCGATGGCCATCTTGTAAAGACCTTCAATCACACCACCTTGACCAACGCTCCATGCAGATACAATCTTGCCGGCTTTGATGGCGTCTTGAATCATTGCATAGAAGATTTTAAACGCAGTAGCGTCTACACGACCGTCTTCGTCACGAACCACAGAAACGAGCCCCACCTTGTGACCGGCAGCCTTAAATTCTGGGCTAATCACGCGGTCTGCTTCACTGATGGTGGTTGCGAAGGAAATCAAGGTTGGAGGCACGTCGAGGTCTTCGAAGGTCCCACTCATGGAGTCCTTCCCACCGATAGCAGGGAGTTCGAGGTCACGTTGTGCAGCGAGGGCACCGAGGAGCGCCTTGAAAGGTTGACCCCAACGGGTTGGTTCGCCCTTGATGCTGTGGAAGTATTCTTGCATGGAAAGGTACACATCGCTGGATGCGGTACCGGTTGCCATGAGCTTCATGATGGATTCGAGTACGGCATTGTAAGCGCCCCAGAATTGGTTTTGGCTCAATGCTTCTGGGGAGAAACCGTAGGTAAACATACTAACGGTGTTGGTTTCACCCTTGAGTACAGGAATTTTCGCAACCATGGTTTGAATTGGGGTTGCTTGATATTTACCACCCAACGGGAAGAGGACAGTGCCTGCCCCGATGGTGGAGTCAAATTGTTCGGTCAAGCCTGCCTTAGAGCAGATGTTCAAGCCACCGAGGTGTTGTTTCAACGCTTCTGCCTTATCTTCAGGCACGTCAACGGTCACATTGGCATCGCCGTCAGCGGTTGCTACAACGGTAGCCACCTTGCGAGCACCGGCACTATCCAAGAAAGTGCGGGACAAGTCAACGATGTGTTGGCCGCGGTATTCGATAATCATGCGACCGCTGTCGGTAACATCAGCCACAGCAGTGCATTCGAGGTTTTCTTCGTAGGCCATTGCTTGGAATGCTTCCCAATCCTTCTTGGCGATGACGCAAGCCATACGTTCTTGGGATTCGGAGATTGCAAGTTCGGTACCGGTAAGGCCTTCGTATTTCTTAGGCACACGGTCGAGGTGAATATGCAAGCTATCCGCCAATTCACCGATAGCAACAGATACACCACCTGCACCGAAGTCATTGCAGCGCTTAATCATGCGTGCAATTTCAGGGCGACGGAAGAGACGTTGAATCTTACGTTCTTCTACCGGATTCCCCTTTTGCACTTCTGCCCCGGAGGTTTCCAAGGAATCGAGATTATGCTTCTTGGAGGAGCCGGTAGCCCCACCGCAGCCGTCACGACCGGTTTTGCCACCCAAGAGAACAACGATGTCACCATTAGCAGGACGTTCACGTACGATGTTGCCTGCTGGTGCTGCAGCAACAACTGCGCCGACTTCCATACGCTTTGCTTCATAACCAGGATGGTACACTTCGTCTACAATCCCGGTTGCCATCCCGATTTGGTTCCCATAGGAAGCAAATCCCTTTGCCGCTAAGGTGCAAATTTTACGTTGTGGCAATTTACCTTGAAGGGTTTCTTCAATGCTCTTGCGAGGATCTGCAGCCCCAGTCAAGCGCAAGCCTTGGTATACATAGCTACGACCACTGAGTGGGTCACGGATTGCCCCGCCCAAGCAGGTAGACGCACCACCGAAAGGTTCGATTTCAGTTGGGTGGTTATGGGTTTCGTTCTTGAACATGTAAATCCATGGTTCTTTCACGCCATTGATGTCTACTTCGGTCTTGATGGAGCAAGCGTTGATTTCTTCACTTTCATCAAGGTTGCGAACGAGGTCATGCTTCTTGAGGTATTTGGTGGAAATGGTACCGAGGTCCATCAAGGTCACAGGCTTCATCTTGCGATCCGCATAGACATCTTCACGCAATTCGAGGTATTCGTCATACACCTTTTGTACGAGTGGATCTTCGATGGTTACATCAGTGATTTCGGTATTAAAGGTGGTGTGACGGCAGTGGTCAGACCAATAGGTATCAATAACCTTAAGTTCGGTTTCGGTTGGGTTACGACCTTCTTCTACGAAGTATGCCTTCAAGTACGCAAGGTCATCCACATCCATGGATAAGCCGTAAGACTTGATGATGTCAGCCAAGCCTTCTTCGTTTGCTTCAAGCAAACCTTCAACGTTTGGTACCACATCATTAGCCGGTTCCGGCTTTTCAAATTGGGCAGGCTTTTCGAGTGCTGCCAAGCGTGCTTCAACAGGGTTTACAAGATAGTGCTTGACTGCGTCTACTTGTTCCTCTGTCAAATCACCGGTAAGTACATAAATAAGTGCGGTTTTAACAACCGGTTTTTCACCGGTTACTACTTCAATACATTGACCGCAGGAGTCCGCACGTTGGTCGTATTGACCAGGAAGTGGTTCTACTGCGAGTACAATCTTGCCGTCGTATTCAGTTGGAAGTACTTCCGGATACACCACGTCAACGCGTGGTTCGGAAAGAACGAGATTGCAGATTTGCTTGGTGTCCAAGTCTGCATTCAAGTCCAAATCATAACGACGAATTACTTGTACATTTTCAAGGGCATCTAAGCCCAAGTCTCTGCGCAAAGATTGAATGAGCGCGGTATTTTCTTCGCGAAAATCCTCTTTGCGCTCTACAAAAAAGCGTTTGATTTCGCTCATAATTTACTCCTCTTATTTCAAAGCACGTGCGCCAATGTCGCGGCGGAATTGCATGTTATCAAAGGTGATTTTATCAACTGCTTGATAAGCCTTGTCAATGGCACCCTTGATGGTAGAATCCATTGCAGTCACACCGAGTACGCGCCCGCCGTTGGTCACAACTTCGCCACCGTTCATGGTAGTACCAGAATGGAATACCACCGCTTCATCCTTCTTCACCTTTTCAAGGCCGTGAATGACCACACCCTTTTCGGAGCTTGCAGGATAGCCGCCGGATGCCATGATGACACAAACAGCTGCATCGTCATACCATTCGAGTTCCATTTGATCGAGGGTCCCATCGATGCAAGCTTGGAAAAGTGGCACAATGTCAGACTTCATACGCATCATGATTGGTTGGGTTTCAGGGTCGCCAAAACGTGCATTGTATTCGAGTACACGTGGACCCTTGTCGGTCAACATGAGACCGGTGTACAAAATACCAGTAAATGGTGCGCCTTCCGCTTCCATTGCCTTGATGGTCGGTTCAATGATGGTACGGTTAACGAGCTCAGCCATTTCTTCGGTGTAAACAGGCGCTGGAGAATATGCCCCCATTCCACCGGTGTTAGGGCCTTTATCGCCATCGTAAATGCGCTTATGGTCTTGCGCGGAAACCATAGGAAGCACATGCTTACCGTCCGCAAAGGACAATACGCTAACTTCTGGGCCTTCCATGAATTCCTCAATAACGATTTGTGCGCTGGCATCACCGAAAGCATGCCCACTGAGCATATCTTCGATGGCTGCATCAGCTTCTTCGCGAGTCATGCAAATGATAACCCCTTTCCCTGCTGCAAGGCCGTCAGCCTTAACCACGCAAGGAATGCCGATTTCATCCACAAATGCCTTTGCTTTTTCAACATCGGTAAAGGTGTCGAATGCAGCGGTTGGGATATTGTATTTCTTCATGAGTTCTTTAGAGAACGCTTTGCTCCCTTCCAAACGGGCAGCCGCCTTGCTTGGGCCAAAGCAAGCGAGACCAGCTTCACGGAAAGCATCAACAATACCGAGGGTAAGTGGCAATTCAGGGCCAACTACGGTAAGATCAATTTCTTCTGCTTTTGCGTAGTCAACGAGCATGTCGATGTCGTCAACCTTAATGTTTACGAGAACTGCTTCATCGCACATCCCAGTGTTACCAGGTGCAACATACACCTTAGCATCAGGATGTTGAGCAAGTTTCCAGCAAAGTGCGTGTTCACGACCGCCACTACCAATTACTAAAATTTTCATAGATTCGTCCTCTCTTAGTGCTTGAAGTGACGTACGCCGGTGAATACCATTGCGATGCCATGCTTGTTGCAGGCTTCGATGACTTCTTCATCACGGATACTGCCACCAGGTTGAATGATTGCGGAAATCCCTGCCTTTGCAGCCACTTCGATGTTATCTGCAAATGGGAAGAATGCATCGGAAGCAAGTACAGCACCCTTTGCATTGTCGCCGGCATGAGTGAGTGCGATGTCGCAGGAACCAACGCGGTTCATTTGACCTGCACCGACACCGATGGAAACACCATCTTTAGCAACAACAATCGCATTGCTCTTTACGTGCTTTACAACATTCCAAGCGAATACGAGGTCATCCATAAGTGCAGGATCCGGTTGTTTTTCGGTGACAACCTTCAAGTCCGCTACGTCGAGGTTGTGACTATCACGCTCTTGAACGAGGAAGCCGCCACTGATGGTTTCAATCCATGGTGCGCTGGCTTGTGCACAAGCGTGGGTATCGAGAATACGCAATTTTTCTTTTTTATGAAGCACATCTACAGCGCCTTCTTCATACCCAGGTGCGATAACCGCTTCAAAGAAGGTCTTGATAATTTCTTCTGCGGTAGCAGCATCTACCTTGCGGTTGAACGCAATAATCCCGCCGTAGGAAGAAAGTGGATCCGCATCATGTGCGCGAGTAAATGCATCGCAAACATCTTTACCAGTTGCAAAACCACATGGGTTGGTGTGCTTAATGATGGCACATGCAGGCTTATCGGTAAATTCATTCACCATCTGCCAAGCAGCGTCAGTATCAACAATGTTGTTATAGGAAAGTTCCTTGCCGCCGAGCTGTTCAGCCCCTGCTAAGGTCCCTGCTTGCTTGGTATTTACATAGAAAGCAGCCTTTTGATGTGGATTTTCGCCGTAACGCAAGGTTTGTTGCAAACGACCACCAAAGGAATAGGATGGTTCAAATACGTCTTCAGCGAATTGACTCACCAAGTATTGGCTGATTGCAGCATCGTAGCGAGCGGTCATTTCGAAAGCGCGCATTGCCAAACGTTGACGTTGTGCTAAGGTGATGCCTTCTTCGCTCTTTAATGCAGCAATCACTTCGTCGTATTGTGCAGGATCTACAACAATGGAAACACGTTCATGGTTCTTTGCAGCTGCACGCACCATGGTAGGACCACCGATATCAATGTTTTCGATGCAGGTTTGTTGATCCACGTTTTCCTTTGCAATGGTTTCTTCAAATGGATAAAGATTGATGACTACCAAATCGATTGGAGTAATATCCATTTCCTTTAAGGTGTTCAAATGTTCTTCGGTGCCACGTGCAAGAATCCCAGCATGAATGATTGGATGCAAGGTCTTTACGCGACCATCAAGAATTTCAGGGAACTTGGTCACATCACTGACTTCAACAACAGGAATACCTGCTTCTGCAAGTGCGCGTGCGGTACCACCGGTAGAAAGGAGTTCATAGTCCAATTCAACTAATGCCTTTGCAAATTCTTGAAGTCCGGTTTTATCAGATACACTAAGTAATGCTCTTTTCACAATTCCACCCCTATTTTTTAATCTTTACACAACGGTTTTCTAAACTGATTTTATTGTCAGCAATCAACTGCAAGCAAATTGAATAAATTTGATGTTCTTGCACCAGAATACGTTCGGATAAACTGTCTTCATCATCGTCGTCCATCACAGGTACAGGCACTTGCGCAATGATCGGCCCGTGGTCAAGCTCGGTATCAACAAAGTGAACGGTACAACCGCTCACTTTGACACCGTAATCCACAGCTTGCTTTTGTGCGTGGAGCCCTGGGAAGGATGGCAACAAAGATGGATGAATGTTCACCACCGGACAGCCTACGTTTGCTAAGAAGTTTGGCCCAATGATTCTCATATACCCTGCGAGAACCAAGAGGTTGCATGGCACTTTAGCCACTTCTGCAAGTAACGCTTCTTCGTAAGCTTCCTTGGTGTCGAAGCTCTTTCTATCCACACAGACATGAGGCACGTTCTTTTCGGCGGCATAGGCCAAAACGTTTGCCCCCGGATTATCTGATACGACGAGAGAAACTTCGACATTTGTCAGCGTACCGGCTTCAATATTTTCATAAATCGCTTTGAAATTTGAGCCTCTGCCGGACGCAAATACCACAATCTTCAAGCCAATCCTTCCTTTCTCTTACTTGATAATAACGTGACCATCGCCTTCGGTCACTTCACCAATACGATAGAAGGTTTCGTTTTGAGCTTCGAGGGACTTTGCCACTGCATCAGCTTGTGCTTGGTCAGCGATGATGACATAACCGATCCCCATGTTGAAAGTCTTGTAAAGTTCGCTGTCGCCGAGGTTGCCAGCTTCAGCCAGTGCATCAAAGATGGCTGGACGAAGCCAGGTAGACTTATCGATGCTTGCATTCACATTCTTAGGTAATACGCGAGGAATGTTTTCCAAAAGACCGCCACCGGTGATATGAGCCATGCCAAGCACTGCATCCGGACAATCTTCCAAAAGCTTTACGATGCTCTTTACATAAATCTTGGTTGGTTCAAGCATCACTTCGCCGATGCTCTTGCCACTGTCTTGGAAAGAATCGGTCAATTCTTTGCCTTCCACTTCGAGCATGAGCTTACGTGCCAAGGAAAAACCATTAGAGTGAAGACCGGTAGATGGCAAACCAAAGATTACGTCGCCGGCTTTGATTTTGCTGCCGTCAATCATCTTATCTTGGTCTACAACGCCTACGCAGAAGCCTGCAACGTCGTATTCGCCAACCTTATAGAAACCTGGCATTTCTGCGGTTTCACCACCAACGAGGGCACAGTTGGATTGTACACAGCCGTCAGCAATCCCTTTCACAACTTGTGCAAATTGTTCAGGGTCCAATTTACCAACAGCCACATAGTCAAGGAAGAACAATGGTTCAGCCCCACTTACGAGGATGTCGTTCACGCACATTGCAACGGCGTCAATCCCGATGGTATCGTGCTTGTTCATATCGAAAGCCAATTTTAATTTGGTCCCAACCCCATCAGTACCACTGATAAGAACCGGCTTTTCATACTTATCCTTGTCAAACGCAAAAAGGCCGCCAAAACCGCCTAATCCCCCAATAACTTCAGGACGGCTGGTTGCTTTTACGTAAGGCTTAATCAATTCTACAGACGCATTGCCTTTGTCAATATCAACGCCGGCATCTTTATAGGTAATGGTTTTCTTTTCCACGGTGATTCCTCCTAGGATTACTTTTTGTCAGCCGGTTGACCGAGGCAATATTCCCCGTTCAAGCAAGCCACACAATAGTCTTTCTTATCTTTGCCAACAGCTTCATACAAACCGTCTAAGCTAATGTAATGCAAGCTGTCTGCATTGATATAGTCACAGATTTCGTCGAGAGACATATTTGCTGCAATCAAATTCTTTCTTTCAGCGGTATCGATGCCATAGTAGCAAGGCCACAATACCGGTGGACATGTGATCAACATGTGTACTTCAGATGCACCGCGTTCACGAAGAAGGGATACTAAACGCTTACTGGTTGTACCACGTACGATGGAGTCATCGACAACAGCAACTTTCTTGCCTGCAATTTCTTCGCGAATTGGGCTAAGCTTCAAGTTTACCATACGTTCACGAATGGCTTGAGTTGGTTGAATAAAGGTACGAGTGGTATAACGATTTTTCAAAATCCCTTGGGTGAATGGTTTTCCGCTTGCTTCGGCAAAGCCGATGGCAGCACTGGTACCGGAATCCGGAACCGGAATAACAATGTCTACATCCAAATCGCCCACTTCACGCGCTAAGATGGCACCCATGCGACGGCGAGATTGGTTTACGTTTACACCGTCAATGGTGCTATCCGGACGTGCAATGTACACATATTCAAAAATGCAGTGGCTAGCATGGTCAGCCAACTTTTTAGCAACAGAATGTACACCTGCATCATCAATGACAATAACTTCACCAGGTTCTACATCACGAACAAAAGTTGCACCAATGGTATCAAATGCACAGGATTCGGAAGCGACCACATAGCCATCTTCACCGAGTTTCCCAATGCAAAGCGGGCGGTTACCGTAAGGGTCACGTGCCGCAAAGAGTTTTCCGTCATTGATTGCCACCAAAGAGTAAGACCCTTCAAGCTCATCCATCGCTTTTCTCAAAGCCACATCCAAGCTGTTTTCAGAATAACGTGCCAAAAGGTTGCACATCACTTCTGTATCAGTTGTTGTTTGGAATAAAGAACCGGTTTTTGCAAGTTCGGTGCCCAATTCGGCGGCATTAATGATGCTGCCGTTGGTTGCCAAGGCAAATTCACCTCTGTAATAATTTGCAACCATTGGTTGGGTGTTTAATTCGGTATTGGATTGCTTGGTGGAATAGCGCGCGTGACCGATGGCCAAGCTCCCATGCAAGCTGTTGATAATGTCTTCATTGAATACGTCGTTAACAAGGCCGAGCTTTTTGTGGTAGTTAATGGTTTCGCCATCCCAAACAGCCAACCCGCAGCCTTCTTGACCGCGGTGTTGCAATGCAAAGATGCCTAAATATGCCAAATGAGCAACTTCCATCCCAGGTGCATAGATCCCAAATACCCCGCATTCTTCATGAATGCCGTCTTCACCAAAATGAACCATTTTTGTTTTTCCTCCAAACAAATTAAAGCAGATTAAAAATTAAAACTTAGACTTAAAGGCTTAAAGGCCGATTTTTTTCAAACGATTGTATACTTCAACGTAAGCTTCTTCTACGCCACCGAGGTCTCTTCTGAAACGGTCCTTATCCAATTTTTCTTTGGTATCCTTGTCCCAGAGACGGCAGGTGTCAGGGGAGATTTCGTCAGCAAGGATGATTTTACCATCCGGAGTACGACCGAATTCGAGCTTAAAGTCAACGAGGGTCAAGTTTGCTTTGTCAAATACTTCGCAAAGGATTTCGTTGATTTTGAATGCTTGTGCAATGATTTCATCGATTTCTTCATCAGTAGCAATGCCGAGAGCAGTTGCATGATAACGGTTAATCATTGGGTCACCGAGATCGTCGTTCTTGTAAGAGAATTCGAGGATAGGCTGTGGCAATTCAAAGCCTTCTTCTTTCCCTACACGCTTTGCCAAAGAGCCGGCAACGATGTTACGGGAAATCACTTCAAGAAGAACGATTTCAACACGCTTAACGAGCATGTGAGTGTCATCGATGTATTCTACAAGGTGGGTTTCGATGCCATGCTTTTCCAATTCATTGAAGAGCATAGCGCTTACTTTGTTGTTGATAACGCCTTTGCCTTCGATGGTACCGCGCTTTTCACCGTTAAATGCGGTTGCGTCGTCTTTGTATTCAACCATGTAAAGTGCATCATCAGAGGTTTTGAATACTTTCTTTGCTTTACCTTCATATAATTGTTCTAAAACTTCTACTGCCATTTAACAATTCCTCCTTAGAGTATCTTAAAATATGATAAAAACTATTATTATTCGCCTAAACCGCAACGTTCGAAAATTTCATCGACATGTTGCAAATGATGGCTGTAATCGAATGCATCGTCTAAATCTTCCACGCTCAAAGCATTGGTGATTTGTTCATCTGCTTCAAGCAACGGACGGAATGGAAGTTGTTCATCCCATGCACGTGCAGTCTTTGGTTGTACAAGGTCATACGCTTGTTCACGACTCATGCCCTTTTCGATGAGCTTCAACATAACACGTTGGGAATAGATCAACCCAAAGGTTGCACCCATGTTGCGCTTCATGTTTTCTGGGAACACAGTGAGATCTTTTACAATCTTAGCAAAACGGTTCAATTGATAATCCAACAAGATGGTTGCATCCGGAAGAATGATACGTTCTGCACTGGAGTGAGAAATATCGCGTTCATGCCAGAGTGCCACATTTTCGTAAGCGGTGTGCATGTAGCCACGCAATACACGAGCGCAACCGCACATATTTTCAGAACCGATTGGGTTACGCTTGTGAGGCATTGCGGAAGAGCCTTTTTGACCGGCTGCAAAGTATTCTTCAACTTCACGTTGTTCGGTCTTTTGGAGGCCGCGGATTTCGGTTGCAAAACGTTCTACACTGGTTGCGATAAGGCCGATGACAGCAAGGTATTCGGCATGAAGGTCACGTGGCAATACTTGGGTGGATACTTCTTGTGCACGAATGCCAAGGTGTTCGCACACATACGCTTCAACGGCTGGAGGAGTGTTTGCAAAGGTCCCTACCGCACCGGAAATTTTGCCGGCTTCAACAGCCTTGGATGCATGTTCAAAGCGTTCAATATTACGCTTCATTTCGGAATACCAGTTCAAAAGTTTCAAACCAAAGGTCGTTGGTTCTGCATGAACACCGTGGGTTCTACCCATTTCAACGGTATACTTGTATTCCTTTGCTTTTTCTGCAATCACATCAGTGAGCAATTGAAGGTCTTTTTTGATAATATCATTGGCTTGTTTGAGCAAATAGCCATAAGCAGTGTCAACAACGTCGGTACTGGTCAAGCCATAGTGTACCCATTTCTTTTCTTCACCGAGAGATTCAGAAACGGTTCTAGTAAACGCTACCACGTCATGTTTAGTTTGTTTTTCGATTTCATAGATGCGTTCTACATCAAATTTTGCGTTTTGGCGAAGTGCCTTTGCTTCTTCAGCCGGAACCACACCAAGGCTAGACCATGCTTCGGTTGCTAAGATTTCGACTTCCAACCATGCAGCGAATTTGTTCTCTTCAGTCCAAATTCGAGACATTTCTTCTCTACTGTAACGATTAATCATAGGGAACCTCCATTAGTTCTTATTTTTGAGCAAGGGTTTCTTGAATTTTTGCGTTCTTTTTCAACACAGCTTGCTTCATATCTTCTTTATACTCAACCAACTTTTGACGAAGTGTATCATCAGAAGTTGCCAAGATTTGAACAGCCAAAAGACCGGCATTTTTTGCACCGTCAATCCCGACGGAAGCTACAGGAACCCCAGATGGCATTTGCACGATTGCATACAGTGCATCCACGCCATTAAGAGCAGTGGCATTGATTGGCACTCCGATGACAGGCAAGGTGGTTTCTGCTGCAATAACCCCTGGCAAATGTGCCGCAGCACCAGCACCAGCGATGATTACTTTAAGACCGCGTTCTACTGCTGTTTTTGAATATTCCAGAGTATCATCTGGGGTGCGATGTGCGCTGGATACCTTTACTTCGTAGCCAATGCCAAACGCTTCAAGAACATCCACAGCTTTTTTCATGAGTGGGAAATCAGAGTCACTGCCCATAATTATTCCGACTTGTACATTCATTTTTTTGCCTCCGTTTATCATCAATGCTAAAAATAAAATAGCCCAGGTGGGTAGGTTTCTCTTTACAAAGTGTAGGAAACCTACCCGCCTGGGCTTTTATCCCTTCGGTGTAGCACCAAGTGCCCATACCACTTGGTTGGAATGTTTCCACCCTAGGTATGCTTTCCCGCATTCCTGACATATAAATATATATCCAATGACGGTCATCTAAATTCTTTATATTGCCGTGCTTATGCACGTTTTAATACACTATTACTTTATCATAGCTGGCTATTATCGTCAACAAAAGCACACATTTTCGTGCTAAAATGCATCCGGAAAATATTCTAATATCGCATTTTTTCCTTCGCCGACAATAGTCACGACATCAAACCTACATGCATAGTCCGCATACTTCGGATTGTCATACAAAAATTTTTCAGCGGTTTGCCGAATATGTGCTTGCTTCCGAGCGTCAATGGTTTCAACAGGATGTCCGTATGTACAATCATGTTTACTACGCACCTCGGTAAAAACCAGCATTTTTCCAGGCAATACGGAAATGATATCAATTTCTCCATGTTTAGAAAAGTAGTTACGCGCCACAATCCGATGTTTTTTGCTTCGCAAAAATTTTTCCGCGTGCTTTTCGCTCGCAGCGCCGAAATCCTTACGCCCGAGCATTAAAACAAGCTGCTTACAACTTTATTGATGTCCTTACCATCGGCTTTGCCGTTTAATGCCGGCATAACCACCTTCATGATGGCGCCTTTATTTTTAGGTTCGGCAGTAATGCCGTTTTCTTCAAGTAACTTCATAACAGCATCGCGAATTTCGTCTTCGCTCATTTGCTTCGGCATGTATTGTTCAAGAATAGCAAGTTCTGCTTCAAGCTCTTCCATCTTGTCCGGACGATCCTTGGAAAGTTCCATGGTTTCTTTTAATTGCTTTACTTGCTTTGCAACAACCTTTGCGCTATCAGCTTCAGTTGGTTCTTGCTTTAATTCTTTTTTAATATAGGTTAATTCTGAAAGAATATTGGTAATGACTTTATTTTTAAGCTTATCCTTTTCTTTCAGAGCAACCATTTTTTCTTTTCTAAATTCATCATATAACATTTGGCAAATCCTCCTTCAAAAAAGTAATGTAGAATTGCACGCAATTCTACATTAAATCAATTTGATGTTATTGTTGTTCTTCTGTTTCAGGCACATCTTTAGACTTTGACTTTCTTGCACTAAAAGCCGCCTTTACTGAACGAAGCATAAATTTAAAGCCCATGGATACCACAGCCACTGCCGGATACAAAAAAGCAAATGCACCAAGCATGGCTGCGCGTTTTGCAGGTTCTTCTTCAAGTTTGCAACCGGTGCCGTGACAATCCGGACAAAACGCTTCGAGTTTTCTGCGACGCATCTCTCCGGCGGTAATCATTGCACGCCCTTCACAAGTTGGGCATTTTTCGTTTTCAGTGGTAATTTCTTCATATTCACGATACATCACGCCGTACCCTTCGCACACAGGGCAAGCCTTTTCAATGACCACTTCACGACCATCTACCATTTGAATTTGTTGCACACGACCTTCATGACAATTTGGATTGTCGCAAGGCATTTCTTCGACACGCTTTGTGATGACTTTGTGAGGGATGACCCCTTTGCCCTTACAAGTTGGGCATGGCACTAATTCATCTTCGCGACAACGCCCCGGTAACACGCCTGCACCATGACAGGTTTCGCAACGGGATGCAATCTTTGGAACACAAGATTTTTTACTCATGTTGAGCCCTCCAGCCATCAAATTAATAATACAACAACCACTGCAACTAGGACGACAGCCGCCACAGCCACTCCTACAATTGCAGGAACATTTTTTTCTTCAATCACGCCTTTGCCACCGCAATAATCACATGGAACCGGCACACAATCTGTTCCGTCTGCATTGCAGCACTCTACTGCACCACGGCCTTCGCAAATAGGGCAAACATATTTTTTATAAAAAGGTAACTTTTTTATATATTTTCTTTGTTCGGTACTCACTCCAAAGTCCCTCCAAACCTTTTTTATTCCGATAAATTTAGTATATCACAGCGACAAAAGGCACGCAAGACGCGCGCCGAGATGGATTCTTGAAATGATTTTTTATTTTCATACGCACATCATTCCGTCTTAGATTATGTCACAATCATTTTATCATACAGATTCATTCTATTCGACACCTATTAAACGCAAATTTTTTTCGATAATCCTGATTATTCCCTTGATTATTTATTGTTCTTATGTTAATCTAATCAGGTATGATTTTCTAGTTGTTAAAGGAGGTTTTGTAATGTCCAGAAAATGCGATATTTGTGGTAAAGGTACTGCAACCGGCATGCAAGTTAGCCACTCTCATATCAGAAACAAAAAAACTTGGAAGCCTAACATTCAAAAGGTTCGTGTTGTAGTTGACGGAACCCCTCAAAAACTGAATGTTTGCACTCGTTGCTTGCGTTCCAACAAAGTACAGCGCGCAAAGTAATATGCCGAAATTACATGAAATAAAAAAAATAGGTCTATTGATGAGTAATCTCGTTGCTTATCAATAGACCTATTTTTAATTGATACGTCTTGTCCTCCGTTATAAATCGGAGGACTTTTTATTTTCTTCAAAAAACACTGAGCCTTTATAAAAGGCTCAGTGCTGCATGCAGGTAAATAACCAACCACAAAGAATTTGTTTTCTTATAAATGAGGGCGTATACGGTCCCGACAACAATGCCCATGAGTGCCATAGGAACGATTGCACCAATAGCTGAAGCGCCGCCAACAACCATTGAATGAATTCCTAAAAGGCCCCCCCAAGCGAGGCCGCTTCCTATATAGGCAAGTAAATGAAGATCGGTCTGTTCCATCCAACGAAACAAAATACCTCTGAATACCAATTCTTCTAAAAGTGCGGTCACAACAAGGGCATGAATGATTTCATACGCATCAATCATCCCACTTGGTCTTTGCATATAAATGATAAAAACAAAAACAACAACGCCAAGAATCATCCATACTATTTGCTTTTTTGTGCGAAGGGCAAGGGCTGACAGCACATTTCGCTTTGCAAAGAGTATACACAATAGCACAATGCCGATCATCAACGGCACATCAATATTCAACATGATCTTTGGTACAAGTCCGCTCGAAATATCCGTTAAATCAAGCATCAAACGCATGGAGTCCGCTCTTAAAAAAACAGCATCATACATCGCATAAACCAAGCCAACAAAAACAATCCACTTTAACAGGCTTTTCTTTGAAAGCAGTTTTATTTCGCTTTTTAATTGATTCTTTAATTCATCCATGGAAGGCTTTTCCAAGATGCAACACCTCCTAAAAAACGTGGGGTACGAGAACGACTGTATTGTACATCAAGTTCAAGAAGCACGCAACGGTCATTCCTCCGGCAATTTACCTTATAAAAAAACACGCTTTCCACTTCATGCGAAAAGCGTGCTTGTCGTTACAGGTTCACTATTGTTTTGCTATTTATCTTGTCTGTGGTTGTAAGCTATTCAAAACAAAACGCACTGTGAAGTTCGAAAACAACCTATCGCGTTCTGCACACTCATTTCACATTAGCGGCAAAGGACAAGGCCTTTCAATCTTGCATAGCGATAAGCGATTTCGTTAAGTATTTGCATTGAATAAAACAAAAATACGCCCCCTTACTATCTTTGGTTATATTTAGTATAACACACTTGTCAAAAAGCGACTATATCAATTAAGTGACAAATCCAACAATTTGCCTTTACAATCTTTACAAGTGTTAAACATTCCGCATTTTCCCATGCAAAGCCTTTACCGCTTATTGATATAATAACCCACTTCCCATCACTCATCACGTTCTCATTATTTGTTGACAATGCTTAAAACCATATTGACGCATAAATCTTCAAATTGTAATATTATTTACAGTAGAATGTTATGAGTTCCTTCTATAAATAGGAGACAGTTCGTGGTTAATTTATCGCTTTCGGCAACCGACTTTGCCGATCTTATCTTACATTGGTATGACGATCATCGTCGTTTTTTACCTTGGCGTGAAGATCCGACACCGTACCACGTTTGGATTTCGGAGATTATGCTCCAACAAACGCAAGTGCAAACGGTGTTACCGTATTATGAACGATTTATGCAAGCCCTTCCTGATATTGCAGCCTTGGCGGATACCGACCAAAATCGGTTGCACAAATTATGGGAGGGATTAGGCTATTACTCTCGTGTTGACAATTTAAAAAAAGCTGTACAGATGGTGATGCAGGACTATGACGGCTGCTTACCAGAAGGCTATGACGAGTTGCTCAAGTTACCGGGTATCGGCCCCTATACCGCAGGCGCGATTGCTTCCATCGCATTTGGGCAGCGTGTCTGCGCCGTTGATGGAAACGTCCTTCGTATATTGAGCCGCATGGCTGCGTATGACGGCCCCATCAATGTGGCCTCTTCAGCAAAGCCGTTGCATCTGCTTGCTCAATCGTTGGTACCGGCGCACCGTCCCGGAGATTTCAATCAAGCATTGATGGATTTAGGCGCGATGGTATGCAGTGCAAACGGCGCACCTCGTTGCAAACAGTGTCCCGTTGCCAAAGGATGTCTGGCACAAGCACGTGCATTAACGGGTATATTGCCAATAAAAAAGCCCAAAAAGCCGCGCACCGTTGAAAACCACAGCATTTTCATTCTCCTCTGTGAGGGCCGAGTGTGGATTCGTAAACGCCCGCAAGGGCAACTTCTCGCAGGGCTTTGGGAATTTTTGGATATTCCGGAGAGTCTTTGCGACGACCGTCTCAATAGCACACTAAGCAACCTCCAACTTCATCCTACGAAGGTTGAAACACTTGGTGCGGCACGCCATGTTTTTACGCATAAAGAATGGCATATGAACGGATGGCTCGTTCATTTAGCGCACCCCGCTGGTTTAAGCGACGGGAAATGGGTGACTATTCAAGAGTTAGAAACCACCTATGCCATGGCCGGCGCATTATCTTTTTATCGTTCTAAATTATTTGATACCTTGCTCTAGGAGGGCACCATGTTAAAATTCTTTACCAGACTTGCCATTATTATTATTTTTGCCCTGTCTGTCGTGGCTGGTGTTGGCGTTGCCGCTTATTATTTTCTGCCAACCGCACCGACCTCGTCAGATTCCAGTGTGGCCAATGAAACCACGCTAAAAGATGATACCTACAATATTCTTTTGTGCGGGGTTGACGAAAAACACGAAAACGCCGATACCATCGTGCTTGCCAGCTTTGATACCAAAGCAAAAACCTTGCGTCTCTTGAGCATCCCTCGCGATACCATGAGCAATGAAGATCGCCCAATCCAAAAAATCAACGCATCCTACAGTGTGGACCATGAGGGGAATATTGAGCAGACCATTCGTGAGGTAGAACAGGTTACTGCATTGCCTATTGACCGTTATGCCATCACTACGTTCGAAGGATTTGAGCAGGCGATCGATGCCATTGGCGGCGTAGAAATGTATGTCCCAATGGATCTCGAATATTCCGATCCATACCAAGACCTTGAAATCAACTTGAAGGAAGGCAATCAGGTGCTGGATGGGGCTCATGCTTTGCAATTCGTCCGTTTCCGTTCCGGCTATGCCACTGGGGATATTGGCCGTATCGGCGCACAGCAGCTCTTCTTCTCCGCCTTGGCAGATACCTTTCTTGATAAAAGTATTGTGACTAAAGTTCCAGCTCTTGCAAAGGTTGTCAGCGAAAACATGGAAACCGACTTGACGATTTCCGAAATGATTTGGTTCTTCAAGCAAGCCCAAGGAATGAGCAAGGATGCCATTGAGATGTTCATTTTACCGGGTACCGCCGATTACTATGACGGCCTCTCCTACTACATTCCATCCGAATCCGGCATTGTTGAGCTGATTAACTCTAAATTTATGAAAGGTAGTCATCGCATCGGTCCGGAAGATTTAGATTTAGTAGATATTGCCAGCAGCACTGCCGATACGTCTAACGAAGCCAACACCTATGGCGAGGACATTGAAAGCGGTTATGACAATAACGGCTCCTATATTGGAAGTGGTCAAGGCGGCTCTACCTACGAAGGTAATAATGGCGCCTATGTACCGCCGGCAGAACAATCCACCGGCGAAGATTATCGAGATACCACCACTGAAACCGTACCGGGACGTCCGGTGGTTGATGGTGACAATGCCACAGTTGTACCAAATACAGGTAACGGTGGTAGTGGCAGCTCCGGCGGCAGTGGTAGCGGCAATACCGGCGTGGTTCAATAAATCGCATATAAAAAGAGCTTTCGCACATTTCAATGTGCGAAAGCTCTTTTTATATGTATTTATTTACTGGATTCCGTGGCACCATCCCAGTCCCTAATACCGCCAAATTCTACGATGTTTCCATAACCAAGCGCCGCAAGTTTTTCGCTTGCTTGCTTACTGCGATTGCCACTGCGACAATAAACAAAAATCTGTTGTTTCTTATCCGGAAGTTCAGCAATGGCATCGTCTCCGATACTTTCATTCGGGACGTTAATAGCACCCTTGATGTGATTTTCCGCATACTCTTCCGGCGTGCGTACATCAAGAATCACATAGTCATCGGATTCAGCCATCATACGTTGCGCTTCCTGTGCATTTACTTGGGTATATGCCGCGTCGCTTGGGCCACCACAACCGTTCAACAACATCACCGCCATAATAATCGCCGCTAGGACACGTCTATAGCCTTGTTTCATCACCAAATCCCCCTTTTACACCTGTCTCAAGAGAATTTTAGCAATCTGTACTTGCTGCTTATGTGGAATAGCGCCCCCATAAAAGAATATGAATTTAAAAGCATCCTCCGGCAAAGCTTCCATTTCATCATGCAAAGCATCCAAATTTTCACCGTAGTAATCCGATAAGTTTAAGCGTTCCTTTATATCCTTATGAAAATCCGCTACATCGTTATAGGTGCTAAAGTCAATAATGATTTCCTTCATTGGTCGTCTCCGTATAAATGTTCAAAGGTTTTATAATGATCGTCAGTATAATAAATATTTCCGTCATTTGAGTAAACAATGCGCTTCGCATTACGGTTACCGGACACATAATCAATATCACATTCATGGTATTCACGTCCCGGTTCTTCCGGCAAATTGCCTTCATAATTGCCGAAATAGTCTCCGCCGATTGATTTCCCCGGTGCAACTTCATCCAAAGTCCCCTCGGTTTGCCAACCTAGTGCCTTCGCTTCTTTTTTAGTGATATAGTTTTCCGGTAGTTTGTCATAAGTTGCGATATATGCCGCCACCTCCTCTTTTGAGGTGTAACTGCCGTCCTCCGCAACAGTCACTTCCGAAGACGGTGCCGGTGCCGAACCAACGTCAGTACAGCCAACAAGCATCCCAATACTTAAAAGAATGCTTAAAAACAAAGCCATAATTTTTTTCACAGTTATCGTCACTCCTTTCCTACTCATCATAGTAAAAAACAGATCTTACGCCAAGCCCAGAATTGGCAACAATAAACCGAATCCCATCGCTACCAACAAGGATGGCAAGGTGTTTGTTGTATTCATCGCCTTTAAGCCCGATACATCAATTCCAATAGCCACTATAACGACGCCACCACACGCACTCAGATAAGCAATAACAAATTCCGTCAAAAGCGGTGATAGTACGCCGGCAAGCAGCGTCAATAAGCCTTGATAAGCAAAAACAACCACTGCCGAAAAAGCCACACCAATTCCAAGCGTCGAGCCTAAAACAATACTCATGACACCATCAAGCACCGATTTGGTAAGGATAATGTCATAATTATGATGTAAACCCGCTTCAAAAGAGCCCACCACTGACATGGCACCAATACTAAAAAGCAAACTTGCCGACACAAACCCTTCCACAAAACGATCGTCTTCCAAATGAATCAATGCTTTCATACGTTCGCCAAGATTATTCACGTGTCGCTCTAAATGACATAAATAGCCAATCACCGTGCCTATGGCTATAGAAAGGACCACGATTAAATCATTATCCCCATCAAGGGCCATACGAAGCCCAATGAGCATCACGCATATGCCTAAAATTTGCACAAGCTGTCTCCGTAGCTTATCGGGAAAACCTCGCTTTAAACGATTTCCAAGTAGCGCACAGACAATCACCACAAGGGTGTTAATAATGGTTGCAATCATCCTATTCTCTCCTATACTGTAATCGCCAATCTAAAAAAGACTGCCGCAAAAAACGGGCAGTCTTTTTTCATTATGAAATTGCGTTTATTGTCGCTTTTTTGATAATACGCTCTGCCAAGTGACGATTGCGCACAAGCAAAGGCCCGTGAAAGTAGGAGCAAAACATATTTTTATAAATGGCACCTTCCGTACCATCCTCACCGTTATTGCCAAATCCGGCTTTTACAATGCCCAAAGGTGCTTCACCAGGCCCTAAAAACGTCCGCCCGTTATGATTTTCAAAACCAAGATAAGTTTCATCAAAATGCTCATTGTAAATTTCAATATCACCGACAAATCGATGGTCCACTTGATGCGTTGTAAAATGAGGCAAGGCACCGAGACCTTCGATTTTTTCTCCGTGTGCCGTTTCGTAATATTGACCGAGCAACTGATAACCGCCACAAATCGCCAGTCCACAGCCACCGTTTTCAATATATTTCACGAGTTCTTCACGCTTAGACGGAAGATCCTTGGCAATGACCATCTGCTCGCGGTCTTGACCGCCGCCGATAAAAACCACATCGTAGTCGCTCGCTATAAAGGGTTCTTTCAAACTCACAATGGTCGTTTCAACCTCATGGCCCATCTCACGCGCCACATACTGGAGCATGAGCAAATTGCCGTTGTCGCCGTAAGTATTGAGCAGATTGCCATAAAGATGGCAGATGCGTACCTTCATCGACCCTTCCCTTCTTTCAAGTAGCCTTGTTCCGCTAAAATATGACGTAACTCAAGAGTTGCGGTATAGGTTGCAAGGATATACACCTTTTTAGTCGGTGCTTGCTTAATCAAATCCGCGAGCTTGCTCAAATCCTGTTCAAGCACTTGCTCATTCTTTGCCAAGCCTGCTACTTCAAAGCGAGTTGATAAATCTTCTACACGAATCCCCGATAAGACAACCGGACGTCCCGTCGTCAAAGATACCAATTTTTCAAAATCGCCATCCCAAATCCAGCTCACATCCGTACCATCGGCAGGACGGTCATTTAATAGAGATACAAGAGAAAAATCTGCGGAATCGGTTGCAAGCAAATCAACAATTTGGTTGAAACCAACAGGATTCTTGATGAGGTTCATTACCACATCCTTACCACCGATATTGATATGCTCTTGACGCCCAAAAACGCGCTGTGCCGCATCAAAGCCACGCTTAATGTAGCGGTCATCTATCTCAAAATGCTTCGCCACACTATAGGCAGCAAGTGCATTGTAGATATTATACAGCCCCGCTATTGGCAAATCAAAGGTTTCACCGTCAATATCAAAGCAGGAAGATTCCGGTGTCAAAGAGCGGATCGCCGTTACGGCATGCTTGAGTTCCGGACGCTTGAAATCACAGTGTGGACAATAAAATTTCCCCAAGTTGGCATAGGTCAGAAGCTTGTAGTGCAACACATTGTCACAGACCGGACACAAAATCCCATCAGTATTGTAATGGGCAGTTTGCTCCTCATCCTCTTTATGGGCAAAGCCAAAATATTCAACAGGATTGTCGAGCTTTACACTGGAGAACATTGGCAAATCGCCATTGGCAATGATGGTTGCATTTGGTGCAAGGGCAATCCCTTCACGCATAAGGGCATAAGTGGTATCAATTTCACCGTAACGGTCCATTTGGTCACGGAAAAGGTTCGTAAACACCACCACTTCCGGTTTGATGTATTTGGTGACATGCTTCAAGGTTGCTTCATCAACCTCAAGCACCGCATACTTCGTTTCCCCCTTCTTGGTATCAGCACCAAGGAAGCAAGAAACAATCCCTTGGAGCATATTTGCGCCGGTTGGATTGGTGAGCACATTTCCGAATTTTGCTTGAAAAATCTTTGTGATGAACGACGTGGTCAGTGTTTTGCCATTGGTTCCGGTGATCATCACCACTCGATAATCCTTTGACAATTCCTCTAACACCGCAGGATCAATTTTCATAGCAACCTTCCCAGGCATACTGGAACCGCCGCCACGAGTTTTTTCCAAGACAAATTTAGTTGATTTACCGGCGACAGTCGCCAGTTTGGCACGAATGTTCATACACAGCCTCCATCCTTCTTATACTGCTTGTTGTTCTTCCGGAGTGTCTTCGCTTGGAACCGGACAGCCGACAATGCCGGCAATATCATGAACAATCCCGCGTGTCAATTCAGTGGTGTCCTTTGCTTTAGCTTCTTCCGGTGAAATCGCCGGAAGGAAGGTCACCGTCACAGGGGTTTTCTTCATCCAAATGGTTCCACGTGGCATCACGTCAATACTGTGTTCTATGGCAAAAGGTACAATAGCCGAACCGCTTCGGGTAGCAATCTTTAAACTTCCCGGCTTGAATGGACGCATGCTGCCGTCCTCACTACGAGTACCTTCAGGGAAAATAACCATCCCATGGTCATGTTGCTTTAAAAGTTTTGCCGCTGCAATAATAATTTCCAATGATTTTCTGGACTCACCGCGAGGCAAAAAGAAGCAGCTCATCGCTTCAATCCAGCCTGAAAAAACAGGCACCTTTTTGAGTTCTTCTTTAACAATAAAGCTACTTGGGCGTGGAATGGCAGCAAGCATCACCGGCGCATCAAACATGCTTTGATGATTGCCTACAAATACCACCGAACCGTCCATTGGCACATTTTCCACACCTTTGACAGTGAGTTTGACACCAATGGTACGACACCCCATTCGGCCAATCCAGCTGGCAAAGGACCACATTTTTGCTTGTGCCTTAGTAAAATCAGTTTCAGCCAATTTGTTGACACTTGCACGAAGTGGCAAGCAAATCACCAACGCCAAGGAAAGCCAAAGGTATGCAATCAAACTTCTGAGGACCTTCACACCACTCACCCCTTAAAGCTATCCTTGAGGGTAACAGTCTGATTCAATACAATATGGTCGTCAGTGGTGTATTTAGAGTCAACGCAGAAATAACCGTTACGCAAGAATTGGAAGGTTTGACCCACTTCCACGTCCTTCATCATCGGTTCGAGTTTTACACCCTCCAAAACTTCGAGGCTGTTTTTGTTGAACTTATCAACAATGTCTTCCGCTTCAGAGTCAAAATCAAGCAAATCACCGTAAAGATGCGCAGTTGCATCGATGGCATTGGTTGCTTCTACCCAATGAAGGGTCCCCTTTACTTTACGCCCACTGTTTGGACCACCACTGATGGTGGTTGGATCGTAGGAGCAGAGCAATTCGAGGATTTCACCGGTTTCTTCGTCCTTCACATAATCATCGCATTGGATGATGTATGCATATTTCAAACGCACTTCTTTGCCCGGCTTTAAACGATGGTATTTATTGTTGGCTTGTTCACGGAAGTCTTCTCTTTCGATATAAAGATGACGGCCGAACGGAATTTCATAGGTTCCGGCATCCGGATCATTCGGGTTAATAAGTGCAGGCAACATTTCAATCTGCCCTTCCGGATAATTGGTAATGGTCACCTTGAGTGGACGCAACACCCCCATGGTACGAGGCGCATTCATGTTCAAGTCCTCACGTAAGCAATGGAGCAAATATCCGGTTTCTACCTTGGAATTGGTCTTTGCAACACCAATACGTTCACAAAAATCACGCAAAGCCGCAGGTGTGTAGCCACGGCGACGCAACCCAGCAATGGTAGGAAGGCGTGGGTCATCCCAACCGTCTACCAATCCGGCGTCAACCAAGGCTTTGAGCTTACGCTTGCTGGTCACGGTATTTTCGATTTCTAAACGTGCAAATTCAATCTGATGGGATCTAAACTTGATGAACGGCATGTGTTGAAGTTGATCCAATACCCAGTCATAAAGCGGACGATGGTCTTCAAATTCCAAAGTACAAATGGAATGAGTGATGCCTTCAATGGCATCTTCCAATGGATGGGCATAGTCATACATTGGATAAATATGCCAAGCGTTACCGGTACGTGGGTGGCTAGCATCCACAATACGGTAAACGGCAGGGTCACGCATATTCATATTGGAAGAGGTCATATCAATCTTCGCACGAAGAATGCAGCTACCCGGTGCAAATTCACCATCACGCATTTTCTTGAAAAGCTCCAAATTTTCTTCCACGCTGCGATTGCGATATGGACTTTCCACCCCCGGTTCGGTCAAAGTCCCGCGCATCGCGCGCAATTCTTCGGCACTGGAATCATCCACATAAGCCAAGCCCTTTTTAATGAGCTCCACAGCACCTTCATAAAAATATTCAAAATAGTTGGATGCGTAGTTTACTTCGCCATCCCATTCACCGCCCAACCATTTTACATCGCGTTGGATGGCATTGATGTATTCTTCTTCTTCTTTCATTGGGTTGGTGTCGTCAAAACGCAAGTAGCAAGACCCGTTATATTTCTTTGCCAAGCCAAAATTTAAAAAGATGGACTTCGCATGCCCAATGTGAAGAAAACCATTTGGTTCCGGTGGAAAACGAGTCACAATATCCTTCTGCCCGTTTTCGATGTCGTTATTGATAATCGCTTCAATAAAGTTTGTAGAAGCGTGTTCCATTTCCTGGCTCATAAGCAGCCCCCTTTATCATTCATGCTCTCTATTATAGCTTTTCATAGTATTCTCAGTCAACAACACCCATAGAAAAAGACCGACTGTCAGTACTTACTGACAATCGGTCTTTGTTCGACATTAGAACTTCCCAAACAACACATACTTGAGACGTTCAACGAAATTTTTCGGCTCGCGGCGTTCTTCCTGAGCCACTTCTTTTTGAACCACCGCCGACGATTCCACTTCGGCCGCCGGCTGCTCTACACGCGCCTTTACGCGACTTACCGCAGCCTGTTTTACAATAGCTTCCGGTACATTTTCGTCTTCAATTACCGTACGACTACGAACTTCATGTTCAATACAGGAGGTTTCTTCGCGCAAACGCTTAAACATTTCAAACTGTTCGCGTTGGCTATCAATTTTCTTTTCCCCTTCCTGTGGATAAACACGCTTATAAGTACCATCCGGTTGTTGCACACGTGCAAGCATATTGTCCTTGCTAATGATATCAAGCACATCGAAAATGGTTGCCTTGACTTCCTTATCAAGAATTTCTACCGCCACTTCCACACGATAATTCAAGTTACGAGTCATCCAGTCGGCAGAGCCGATATAGAGATGTTCGCGTTCCCCATAACCAAAAAGGAAAACACGTGGGTGTTCCAAGAAACGGCCAACCATACTCTTGATGGTAATATTTTCAGTAAGCCCAGGCACACCGGCGCGCATACAACAAATCCCGCGAATATACATGGTAATCTTTACACCGGCTTGAGACGCTTCAATGAGTTTGTCGATAATATCTTTATCACTCAACCCATTCATCTTTGCAACCACACGAGCAGGCTCGCCGTTGTTTGCCGCTTCAATTTCATCATCAATCAATGCGAGGAAACGATGCTTCATTTCCAACGGTGCCACCAAGAGATATTTACTGTCTTCTACAAATTGACCCAAACTCAAGGTTTCAAACACATTCACGGCTTCCGCTGCAATGTCCTTGTTGGTGGTAATCAAGCTAAAGTCAGAATACTGACGTGCTGTTTTTTCATTGTAGTTCCCGGTCCCGATTTGCACGATATGCTTCACCGCGCCGTTTACATTACGGGTGATCACACATAACTTGGAGTGCACCTTATACTGATCGAAGCCGTAAATCACCTGACAGCCGGCTTCTTCTAAGCGCTTAGACCAAATAATGTTGTGTTCCTCGTCAAAACGAGCTTTTAATTCCACGAGAACCATAACATTTTTACCGTTTTCGGCAGCTTTTGCAAGCGCTTGTGCCACTTTACTACCGGAAGCAATGCGATACAAGGTAATATGAATAGATGTTACCGTAGGATCAACGGCCGCTTCGTCCAAAAGATCCAAGAAGGTTTTCATGGAATGGTATGGATAAGCAAGCAAAATGTCGCCACCGGATTTATCTAAATGACGGATAATTGAATCCCCCGGAGAAATACAAGCCGGCATAATCGGCTGTACATTTTCGTAATTTAGCGTTGGAAACTCGTCAGACAAATCCCCAAACAATCCAAAGATAAAGTTCAAAGAAAGCGGCAATTGCTCTGTTACAATAACACTCTTATTCTTTGCTTTTACACGCTTCAGCAAATATCTAAGAATTTCCGGAGAAACTTCCTTGGAAAATTGCACACGCACCACAGAAGAGTGTTTACGTGTTTTGATCAACTTTTCCATTTGATCGCGCCAGTCTAATTCTTCATCGTAAAGCGCTTCATCAACCCGCAAATCACCATTACGGGTCAATCTAAAGATAAATTTGTCGTTAATCTTACTTTTTGGAAGCAACTTATCTGCAAAGTAGTAAACCAAATTCGCAGAAGTGATAAAACAAAAACCACGTCCGGATTCATCCGGGAAAATATAATAACGTGGAAAATTATTGTTCATAATTGGAACCACAGCCACGTTTGGTTTCTTTTCATCGCCTTCAAGAACAAGACACAAATACTGTTCCTTATTACTCAAATACGGGAACGGATGATGTGAGTCAATAATCTGCGGAGAAAGATACGGCTTCACTGCCTCGCTAAAATAGCGTTCAAGCACACGCTCCTGATATTCAGTAACATTTTCCGGTGAGATTTGATAAATCCCGTGTTGGCGCAGTTGACGCATTAAATTCACGTAGCATTTTTCCACACGTGGCATCATGCTACGCACTTCGTTAT
>SAMEA3387496__coassemble_1204_pt1 | contig 34736 bp, 34 predicted proteins | sample SAMEA3387496__metabat2_high_PE_007 | metagenome-assembled genome bin SAMEA3387496 (sample SAMEA3387496) | Felis catus | biome: Faeces | place: United Kingdom | collected 2012
GGAGCGTGATAATCATGCAAATCATCAAAACAGAAGAAATCATCGAGGATGGCAATACGTACGTTGTCAACACCTACGACAACGGCACGGTCGAAAAATACATCAAGCCCGACCCGAACTATCAGCCACCACCAACGCCCGAACCACCGAAGCCAGTGACGAATGAGGACATCATGGCACAGCTCACGGCGATGCAGGGCGAGCAGGTGGGTGCGGTGGTGCTTGATAAGGCGTATGCAGATGGTGTGAACGCTGTGTAATAAAAAAGACACGTCACTGGGACGTGTCGGGGGTGGTTAGTCATCATAGTGACCTTTGCATTGATAAATTTCAATCGCATTATCAGATACCTTATATACGAGTCTGTTTGTATCGTCGATACGGCGGCTCCAGTATCCTGAATGGTTTCCTTTCAACGGTTCGGGCTTTCCTATCCCTTCGAAGGGGGAACGATTGATATCTTTCAAAAGTGCATTGATTCTTTTTAGTGTCTTTTTATCTTGCGTTTGCCAATAGATATATTCATCAAGAGCATTTTCAGAGAAGGATACATTACTCATTTTCCATTGCCTCTAATTCTGCAAAAGTTTTAGTAACGGTTTTCCCAGCTTGAAATTGTTTGATGCTTTCGTCTAAGGCGGCCATATTTGATTCACTATAGAAGGGGTCAACAGATACTTCAAAGGGTATACGTTTTTCACGGGTCATTTTCTTTGCAAGCATGGTGATAGCTGTTGACATCGTAAGACCAAGGTCGTTACAGGTTTGGTCAAAATCTCGTTTAAGATTTTCATCCATGCGGACATTTAAAATTGATTGTGACATAAAATCATCTCCTTTACAATTACATAATAACACAATGTATTCACAAAGTAAACACAACAACACGAAAGGAAGCGATAAGATGGATACACAATTATATATTGACGCTATGCACGCTAAGGGCGTGGCAGATGCTAAAGATTTGCAAGAGCGAAGTGGCAAGATGGACGGCACAGCGCTGTACGCTGAGGAGGAGAAAATCCCATCCTTTGTGGCGGCGTGTGCAAAAATGAACATGCTTGAGCGTCCCGTTGGTTTTGTGTGCAAGTCTAGTGCAGGACGTGTGGTCAAGCTTTTGCAGGTCTATGACAGCACCGTCTACACGCAAGAACCCGAAGAATTGCCTGCTCAATGGGGCTTTAAGTGGAGTACTGACCCGTCTAAGGCACTGCCATTTATTGCACTTTCCACTTCGCCGTATATGGTGGGTGATTGTTGCACTGAGGGTGGCAAGACGTGGCGAAGCAAAATCGACAACAACGTCCACAGCCCTAGCGCCTACCCTCAAGGGTGGCAGGATGTAGCGACTGAGGGTGGAGGTACGGTTGACCCAGAGCCAGAACCGCAACCCGAACCACAACCTGAGCAACCGCCGGAATGGACGCAACCAACAGGCGGACACGATGCCTATAAGAAGGGCGACAGAGTGAGCTATAAGGGCAAGGTGTACGAGTCTTTGATTGACGCCAATGTGTACAGCCCTGATGCGTACCCTGCTGGGTGGAAGGTTGTAGGCTAAGATTTAACGTGCATGATTGAAGAAAAGACGCACGTTAAAGCACGTTTAACGCACGCGTGCGTTAACTTGCTAGTAACTTACTGGTAACTTGCTAGTAACTTGCTAGATTAGTTTTATAATCGCTATAAACCGCATGGTTGACGCATTGAATGACGCTATAAATGGCGCATTGAATGACGCATTAACTTGCTAGATGAAAAGAAGGTGAAATATGGAACATGTAATCACAACAATATTTGATTATTTTTTGCCTATTTTGTTGGGGGCGGTATTAGGCTACCTAACAAGCATAGTATCAAGCAATAAGGCCGAAAGGGCAATGCTGAGAGCGTTAGGTCGTTATCGCATTAAGGACGAGAGTCACAAGTGTTTTGAGCAAGGCTATATCACGCCCGTACAGTTGGACATGCTGACAGATTTACATACTGCCTATAATGCCCTTAAAGGCAACTCTGTAGGCGATGAATACTATAACCGTGTAAAGAAGTTAAAAATTGAGGATGGTGAAGAATGATGGTAAATTTTCCCGTTAGATTTAAAAATCCGTGGTTTTGGGTTGGTGTGGTATCTGTTGGCCTAACTGCTATCGGGTTAGACCCGTCTATGTTTACATCATGGGGTGCGTTATATGATGCCGTGATTGATGTGCTGGGTAATCCCTTCCAACTGGTGACCATGGCGCTTGCAATTCTTGCGGTATTTATCGACCCAACCACCGCAGGGGTACAGGATAGCAAGGTTGCAATGACTTACAATAAGCCAAAAAAGGGGGAGTAAAAATGAGCTATGAATATTTGACTAACTATGATGCAGCGTCTTACATGGTGGGACGCATGAGCAACGGCGTACAATATGCGGTGGATAAAATCATCATCCACCACTGGGGAGCAGAGGGACAAACCTTCGAAGGTGTATGTGCATGGTTTGAAAACCCCGCTTGTTCTACAAGTGCCCACTACGTTGTAGAAGGTGGGCGTGTGGCTTGCCTAGTTAATCTGAGTGATACGGCATACCATGCAGGCGACTGGGGCGCGAATCTAACTAGTATCGGGATTGAGTGCCGTCCTGAGATGTCGGACGCTGACCTCGAAACGGTGTGCGAGCTTGTGGCGTACCTGTATAAGGTATACGGCGAGTTACCTATCTATGGGCATAAGGACTTTAGCCCTACTGCATGCCCTGGTAAGTACTATGCCAAACTTGGCTATATCCACGACAGGGCGCTTGAGCTGATGCAGGGCGACAGCGAGCCTAGTGTGGATGCCAACGAGCCTAGCAAGTGGGCGAAGGATGCAAGGGATAAGGCGCATGAGCTAGGACTGCTCGATGGCACTAGACCACACGACAACGTGACGCGCGAGGAGCTTGCGGCGGTGTTGGTGAGGTTGAGTAAGTAGGGCGTGTGTGGTATAATGCAATAGGAATGTGTTTCTCATAAGCAAAGAAACAGCATTCCTTGCTTGTCATTGCCCTAGCGCGTACCTTTGCTGACCGTTTGGCAACAGAGGGCGACTCTGGGGCTTTTTTGTTGCATTTTGTGTGTTTATGTGCTTTATACCCATAGATTTCTATATACACAAGAAAAGCCTAGTAGGACGGTTTATCCTGCTAGGCTTATTTTTTATGCGCTAAAATGGCGATTTGGCAATATTTGGCGTGTATTTGCTGAGATAATAGCAACAGAGGTCGGGCCGGGGCTTTTTGTTTGAATTATTGCAAGGAAGATAATCTATATAATTGAAAACTTAAGTTTATTCATGGTACAATACTATAAGTATATTTCAAAGCTACATAGATGATTGAAAATAAATGTGAGGAGATTAGAATGGAGGACTTAAAAAGCAGGTTGTTAGATAAGAGTATTGAAGCTTTTATCCTGGGATTAGAGATATATAATAAACCTACTATAAAATATCGTATTGAAGGATTTAGTTTCTTTATATGTAATGCGTGGGAATTGATGTTAAAAGCTGAGCTTATGAATAGAGAAATAAGCATATATTATAAAGATAAGCCTGAAAGAACGCTTTCTTTAGAAGCTTGCATTAAGAAAGTATATACTGACGAAAATACAAGAATTAGATTAAATCTTGAACGAATCATAGAACTTAGAAATATCAGTACACATTTTATTACGGAAGATTATGAAGTTAAGTATGCTCCGCTTTTTCAGGCATGTGTACTAAATTATACGAACGAGATGCTACGTTTTCACAACAGGGATGTTACAGAAAAAATTGCTCATAATTTCTTAACAATTGCTGCTACATATGAACCTTTATCTAACGAACAAATACGTTTGAAATATCCACCAGAAATTGCTGAAAAATTTATACAACAAGCAAACGAGATCGATGTGTTGACTGAAACCTATAATTCTGAGAAGTTTTCTATTGGCATTAGACAAAATCTTTACGTTATAAAAAAGAAAAAAGACGCTGATTTTACTGTGGCGATTGAAAAATCAAGCGATAATAAAGTTGCAATAGTAAAAGAATTAAAGGATCCTGCCAATACACATAAATATACATTTAACAACGTAGTAAAAGCAGTGAAAGAAAGGCTGTTAAGAGATAATATTAGATTAGGTTACTCTAAGGGATTCACTAGTCATGTTTTGAGTTTATTTATAGAATTCTATGATGTAAAATCAGAAATAAAATACGCTTATTTACATGAAATTGGAAATCAAAAATCATATACATATTCAGAACAATTTATTGATTTTTTGTATGGGGAAATAAAAAAAGACCCTCAACATTTTGTCGAGAGTTTGAAAGCAAAAAAATAGATAACCCCAGGCACGTAGGAATGCTCAACGAAAGTCGTCTACCCCATTTTGGGACCCAGTGTTATTCCTTCACAAGTTATCTATATAATATAATATCTGATTTTTTAAGAAAAATCAATAGATTAAACTGTAAGGGTTATCGCTTTATGCAACAGCCCTTATTTTTTATGCGCTAAAATAGCGATTTGGCAATATTTGCGTGGTATTTGCTGAGATAATAACAGCCGTGACTAATTGCATTACCGTTGTTTTATCATGAGCAAATACGCAAAATAAACGCCTCGATTTCGAGGGGGTTGGGCGAAAAAAAGAGGGAAAAATGGCTGTAATTGCTTGACATAGTGTTAACAATATGATATAGTATAATCATGGAAGGGAGGTAAGAGATGAAAGCAATCAAAAAAATAAAAAAGCTTAGAAAACTCCTTGAAGAGTTAACTAAGCTTTTGGTAACGATTGGATTGTTGTTATTAGCCTTGAGGTTCGTGCTTGATTCATGGCTGATGTTAATCCAATTCTAACCTGACAGTTTATACGGGGGCTGCTCGCAACAGTCCCTCGTATAAATTAAATAATATCAGATTGCTTGTATAAAGACAATGAACAAACTTTTATTTATTGAAATCTGCAAACTTGTTTTAACCTTTATTGTGTTTATTGGTGTGTGTGTTGGATTGTGGCAATTGATTGGGGTGTTGTACCTATGAGTGAAGAAAAGAAAAAGCGTGAAGCTGTCTATAATCCAGAAGCTGACAAACGCTGGAGTGAGAAGAATCCGGAACGTCGAAAATACTTGTCGCACCGAAGCCGTGCACGTTCGTTTATTCGTGAAGTTGCAACGGCTGAAGATTTGCAAGAGCTGAAAGCCTTAATCGCCGATCGTGAGAAGCAGCTTGAAGCAGAATAGTGTAAAAGGAGCCTTGGGTGTAATGCTCGAGGCTTTTATTACAATTAGCTGCATGATATAATTAAGTTATCTTTTGGGGAGATTTTATCCAAAAATATTTTCAACCCACAAAGCAACCCAATGGTGTCATCAAGTGCGATTGTTGACAGATTTTATTAAATAGAAAAATAATTTCAAAAAAGCATAATAAATGACTATTTGAGAAACTTGAGATAATGTAGTATAAACAATATGGGAGATTTATCATGACATTCATAAGATTGCAGAAATATATGGCGGATTGTGGCATTGCTTCACGTAGACAAAGTGAAGCGATGATTGCGGAGGGCCGTGTTCGAGTAAATGGCGAAATTGTCAGAGTCCAAGGGGTTAAAATAAATCCGGAGACTGACTGTGTCAGTGTAGATGGCAAGGACATCAAGGTAAAAGATGAGTATTTATTTTATATGCTCAACAAGCCGGCAGGCTATTTAACAACGACAACGGATCCGCAAAACAGACCAACCATCTTTGATTTGTGTCCGGAATTGCGTGGACGTGTTGTTCCGGTGGGACGACTGGATATGGACACGGAAGGGCTGTTGCTCTTGACCAATCATGGTGATTTAGCATATCGTTTGACCCATCCGAAATATAATATTAAAAAGAAATATGTTGCACAAGTTGAAGGCGTGATAACTTCTAAGGCTTTAAAAAATCTTTCTGAAGGTGTTGAACTTGAAGATGGGATGACTGCACCGGCGGAGGCTCGATTTGTGAAGAAAATTGGCAAAAATTCTGTGGTAGAGCTTGTGATTCACGAAGGCAAAAAACGTCAAGTCCGTCGCATGTTGGATGCAGTAGGTTTTCCATGCTTGAAACTGACGCGCGTGGCTGTCGACCAAGTAACATTATCCCATGTTGATATCGGCCAAATTCGCCCGTTAACAGCACATGAATTGGGTCGCTTATTCGACCGTGTTCAACTTTCAAGAGGTGACTACCTCAATAATCGGATATAGGAGGAAAATTATGTTTGACAAAAATGTAGTGGAAGCACTCAAAAAAATCGTAGGCGATGAATATGTTCTCACTGATAAAGGGGATTTGTTAACATATTCTTATGATGGGACTCCGGACCAACCACAAGTTATGCCTGAAGTGGTTGTGCTCCCAGAAACCACCGAAGAAATCATTGAAATCGTTAAGCTTGCCAAGGCTGAAGATTTCCATATCTATACCCGTGGTTCCGGTACCAACCTTTCCGGTGGTACCATTCCGCTTCGCAAAGGGGTTGTACTGGTTACCACCCGTATGAACAAAATTCTTGAAGTGGACCCTGAAAATTTAACTGCTACCGTTCAACCGGGCGTAATCATCAACCAACTCAATGAGGCTGTAAGTCCATATGGCCTTATTTATCCACCAGATCCAGGGACTGTAAAAACTGCAACCATGGGTGGTAGTGTTAGCGAGTCTTCCGGTGGTCTCCGCGGTTTAAAATACGGCGTAACCAAAGACTATGTTATTGGTGTAGAAATGGTTCTTGCCAACGGTGAATTGGTTACCTTTGGTGGCAAGAGTGTAAAGAATGTTGCCGGCTATGATCTTACTAAGCTTGTTTGCGGTGCTGAAGGGACTTTGGGTATTATCACCAAGATTCTTGTAAAACTCATCGCAAAACCTCAATACGTAAAAACCATGACTGCAACCTTTAATGTATTGAAGGATGCAGGGTATGCCATCAACGGCATTATCTCCAACAAGGTTATTCCTGCAACCATGGAATTGCTTGACCAAGCAACTTTGAAAGTTGTTGAAGACTTTACTCATATCGGCTTGCCAATCGAAGCAAAGGTTATGCTTTTGATTGAAGTTGACGGCATGGTTGAAGCTGAAGTTGAGCTTGAAGCACAAAAGGTTGTTGAACAATGCAAAAAGAACGGCTGCCAAGATGTGAAGCTTGCAAAAGACGACAAAGAACGTGACGAACTTATGGCAGCACGTCGTGCGGCATTGCCTGCACTTGCACGCGTAAAACCTACTACTGTTCTTGAAGATGCTACCGTTCCACGTAGCCGTATTCCAGATATGCTTGTTCGTTTGGAAGAACTTGCTGAAAAGTATGATCTTCAAATCGGTACCTTTGGTCATGCAGGCGATGGTAACTTGCACCCAACCATCTTGACCGATGCACGTGATGAAGAAGAAATGAAACGTGTTCGTATGTGTGTAGATGATATTTTTGCTGCAGCGCTCGAAATGGGTGGTACTTTAAGCGGTGAACACGGTATTGGCATCGCTAAAGCACGTTTCATGGAAGATCAATTTGGCGCAGCTGGCATGGAAGTGATTCGTCGTGTCAAGGAAGCCTTTGACCCGAACTATATGTTCAATCCGGACCATTTCTTCTTTAAGGGGGAATAAGGAATGAGCGCACCATTTGAAACTTTAGACTTCGTCAGAGAAGAAGTCATTAAATGTATGTCTTGCGGCAACTGTCAGGAAGTATGTCCGATTTATGCGGAAACTCGTATGGAAGGCAGCGTTGCTCGTGGGAAAATTAAATTAGTTGACGCGTTATTGAAGGGCTTGGTTGATACCAATACTCCAGGTTTGGAACATAACTTACACATGTGCTTAACCTGTAAGGCGTGTGTTGAAGTTTGTCCTTGCGGCGTTGCTATTGATAAAATTGTTTTGGCTGCACGTTCCGAATTGGTTCGTAAGGAAGGCTTACACCCATTGAAAAAGGTTATTTTCAATGTGGTAGAACGTCCAAAATTGATGGATACTGGGATGCGTCTCGGTGGTAACTTCCAGGGGGCTGTTTTCAAAAAAGAAAAGTCCATGGGCGGCTACACTCCTCGTTTCCCATTTGGTTTGGATATGCGTCGTGTGGTCCCTTCTTTGGCAAACAAGCCATTCCGCATGTCTGTACCGGAAGTGAACAAGCCAATGGGCCCTGCAAAGTTCAAAGTGGCGTTCTTTACCGGTTGCTCTTCTAATTATATGTATCCAAACGTCGCATATTCTTTGATGAATGTTATGAAACATAATAATGTAGAAGTGATTGTACCAAAGGCACAACATTGCTGTGGGACCCCAATCCTTGCACATGGTGAACAAAAAACCGCAAAAGCAATGGCGCTCGACCATGTAAACTTATTTAAAAACATGGATGTGGATTATATTGTTACTGTTTGCGGTTCCTGTGCCCTTTCTTTAAAGGAACATTATCCTGAATTGCTTGAAGACACCGATGCTTATCAAGATTCTTTGAAGGTAGCAGCAAAAGTCATCGACTGGAGCGACTTCATAATGAATGTTGTGAAAGCTGATGTGAGTGGGTTACACACTGCTAAGATGGTTGCAACTTATCATGACCCATGCCACTTGCGTCGTGGTATTGGTGTTATTGAACCACCACGTCAAATTTTGCGTGATCTTCCGGATATTGACTTCCGTGAAATGAAAAAACCAAATCGTTGCTGTGGTTCTGCTGGTTCATTTAGCCTGACACATTATGATCTTTCTATGGATATTCAAAAGAAGAAATGTGAAGATATTGAACAAACCGGCGCTGATGTTGTTGTTACTGGTTGCGGTTCTTGCATGATGCAATTGACAGACGGTCAAAAACGCTTTGGCGGTCATTGCTCTGTAAAGCATACTGTAGAAATTCTTTCTGATGCGTACAATCAAAGCGACCGTAGCAATCGCATGGCGGGCATGAAAAAGAAATAATCGTAAAAAGAAGCACCAACCTTAAAACGTTGGTGCTTCTTTTTTGGAAAGCGTGTTAAAAGCTGTGGAGGAAGTCTGTGTCGTATGTCAATATAGGAAAAAATCAAGAAGAATCGAGAGTCGGTCGTATTAGATTTTATGAAAGTGTGGCATGCTTTCACAATTGCTATAATTTTTATAAAAACTGTTGATTGAAGGTTCGGGTTAGTGATACTATTAGTACTAGATGTATACAAGGAGGAGCTATTCATGGCGTTTTTGAAAGAATTAATGAACTTACAATTGTCATGCTTTAACCATGACGAATTAGAAGAAATGATGCAATGGTACATTCTGCAACGTGGGGATGCAAAGGAAACCGGTAACGGGATGAGCACCCATTATTATGATGCAGACAAGCATATGCATTTCTTCCATTATCTTGAAACCAAAGGCGATTCCAATGAAGATGGCATTTGGCGCATTGACGTTCATTTTGATACTGGACGTGCTAGCGACGGCACCATCGCTTTGGAAAAAGACTTTGACACATATGTTGCAACCGAAGACGATCGCTTTGATACCGCATTGCCAGCAATGTGGAAGGTTGGCGAAAAGTTGATTCCTGTATTGTTGGAAACCGCTAACAAAAACGATATTCGCAATGCAGCTGCAGGCGAACCAATTCCTGCAAACATCAATATGTATGCATTTGATGTTAATATCATCAACACCAAAAAAGATTACAACAACAAGAAGAAAGACATCGAGCTCCCTGAAATCGGTACCTTCTTGCCAACCGGTTTGATGTATTCTGCAATGCTCAATGAAAATGCAGAAAAACGTAATCCTGAGTTTGAACAAATGATGCAAACTCTCGTAAAGGATTATCGCATTGTTCCATTCAGCTTCTCCCAAGGGATTTTCAAAATCAAATCCTTTGAAAACGTTGCACTCGGTGGCATGGCAAACATCTTTGATATTGTTGTTGATTGCGAAGGTCAAGATTTGCACGTTATTGCACCAAGCTACCTCACTGCATTGAAGAACCTTAAAAAAGGTCGTTACCTCGATGTAAGCGGTATGTTGACTGCGATGATTTTGCCTGAAGAAGATATTCGTCACGAACAAGACGAAAAAAGCAACTTGCTTCAATTCAAAAAAGCAAACTAATTCATGAATTGAAAAACTCCCAACTCCATTGATTATTAAAGGAGTTGGGAGTTTTTTGTTGATATTTGTAATTGAAGTCGAAGTCCTTTGTGCAGGATGAATTATTCTTGACCTTAGCATGGTTAGGTAAGGTATAATGGAACCGTATGTTTGTCCTTTGAAGAGGTGAAATAATGTGAAACAGACGATATTGATTATAGAAGACGACAGAAACCTTAATGATGGAATTAAGTTCGCTTTGCGAAGTGAGTACTACTGCCTTCAAGCCGATACGATTGAGACGGCAAGGAAGTACTGTACAGAAGACGCAGTTAATCTCGTTTTGTTAGATGTCAATCTTCCAGATGGAAGTGGCTTTGACTTTTTACAAGAATTACGTCAACAGACACAGATGCCTGTTATTATTCTTACCGCCAATAAGATGGAGATGGATGTAGTGCGTGGCTTAGAAATGGGCGCCAACGACTATGTCACGAAACCATTTGGCTTAGCGGAGTTGCGTGCAAGAGTGGCAGTGCAACTACGAAGTATATCCTCAAAGTGTGCAGTGTATGAGGTTGGTGATTATTCGTTCGATTTTGATAAGATGATATTCACTCATAACCATCAAGTGATTGAATTGAGTAAGACGGAACAGAGATTACTTCGTAAACTGGTAGAGCATACAGGTATGTGTCTTTCGAGGGTACAACTTGTTGATGAGGTATGGCAGGGAGATAATGAATTTGTTGATTCACATGCGCTGTCGGTGGTTGTAAATCGTTTGCGCAAAAAACTGGGTGATGAAGGACAAATGCATCTAAAAACAGTTTATGGTATTGGTTATTCTTGGGTGGAGTAATATGTTGTATTTTGGATGGATTTTCGGTGTTATATGTTTGGTGCTCAGTGGTATATTCAGTATGGTTTACCATCGAAAAATGCAGAATCTGTCGCAAGGTATTCAGGAATTGTTGGAGAAAGCGATTTCTGGACAATTGCCGGATGTGCATTTGGATGAATCCAATGTGGCGTCGATTGAAAATGATATGTGGAGGTATCTGCATGATCGAGCGGTTTCCGAACAGGAGCTTCGGGATGACTTGGCGCACTTTCAATCAAAAATATCAGATATCTCTCATCAGGCGGTGATGCCGATTTCAAATATCATGTTATATGCAGCCCTTATAGAAGAACAAATCGATGAAGTGGATATTTTGAATAAGTCGGAGCTGATGGGGGCCCTTGCTGCTGTTCAAGAGGAAGTTCGATCTTTGGATGCTCTTATCGGAACTTTGACGAGGTATGCTAGAACTGAAACCGGAATGATTCGCGTATATCCGGTAAAGCAACCAATACAGCTGTTGCTGAGTATGATGATGATGCGCTTCCAAGCTATGGCTAATCAAAAAGGGATTACATTCCTTGTGGAGAAGAGTAGTGTTGATGCTGTGTATGATATGAAATGGACCGTGGAAGCACTGGCGAATGTCATTGATAATGGATTAAAGTACACTGTTAGGGGAGGAATCGTTAAGGTGGACGTAGAGGAGTATCCGACTTTTGTCCGAATTAATGTGACAGATGACGGTATTGGGATTGCGAAAGCTGAGCAGGCAGCGATTTTTAAACGGTTTTATCGCTCGGAAATGGTGAGCAACCGAGATGGCGTTGGGCTAGGATTGTATGTAGCAAGAGAGGTCATGCGTGCTCAAGGCGGATTTATAAAGGTCTGCTCGGAAGTGCAAAAGGGGAGCGTGTTTTTTTTGTTCTTTTTAAAGAATGAAATCTCTCAAAACTGAGAGATTATGGAGACGGCTTTGAGAGGTAAATAGGGTATAGTCTTTGTAAAAGGAAAAGACTATGCCTTATTTTTATTTTTGGGGGTGCTGGGATGATTATTTTAGAAGTACAAGGATTAATCAAGGTATATGGCTCAGGAGCCACTGCGGTTAGAGCGCTCGATGGCGTTAATTTAACTGTAGAGAGAGGCGAGTTTTTAGCAGTTGTAGGCTCATCGGGGAGCGGGAAAACAACGCTTCTGAATATGATTGGTGGATTGGATGTTCCTACAGAAGGCATGGTCATCGTTGATGGAAAAGCATTAGAAGCCTTGGATGATGAGGCGTTGACTATTTTTAGAAGACGAAAAATCGGTTTTATTTTTCAACGATATAATTTGATTCCGATGCTCACTGTGTGGGAAAATATTATTTTGCCTTTGAAAATCGACGGAAGAGTGATTGATGAGGCGTTTATAATGGAGGTAGTGCAGGTTCTAGGGCTGAAAGATAAATTGAAATGTCACCCAAATATGCTTTCTGGCGGTCAACAGCAACGTGTAGCCATCGCTAGGGCGTTGGCGATTAAACCAGCAATCATTTTAGCGGATGAACCGACAGGGAATTTGGATTCTCGTACGAGTCAAGATGTGTTGGGGTTATTGAAGATGACCGGGGAACGCTATCGACAAACCATTGTGATGATTACGCATAACGAAGAAATTGCGCAACTTGCGGATCGTATTATTCGCATCGAGGATGGTAGGTGCGTGGAGGGTGGTGTGTGACAATGATTGCGTGGGACAAAGACACGGCAGCTATGGGAAAACATTTCCTAAAAGGAAATTACAAGACTTTGCTGGTGTTGGGGGCTGTGATGACGTTGATAGCAGTACTAGCTACAGTAATGTTGGTTTTATTGCATACCAATGAAGAAATAAAGCGGTTGCAAAATCAAGTGGAATATGCACCAGTTGATTATAGCGTTGGTGGGCTCTCATTGGGGCAGGTTGAAGCGTTAAAAAAAGATACTGATGTTGCACATGTAAGTGTTCAGCAAGGAGAATCGTATGGGTATATTAAGGGTGAAGAAACAGTTTTTCTTATTCATGGGGACAATCATTTAATGACAATGACATCAAAGCTAGTGGAAGGAAGATATCCAGAACGCCCAGGAGAGGTTGTGGCTGAAAAATGGATGTTATCAAACTTAGGAATAGTACCGGAAATTGGCAGTGCATTTGAATTGGAAAGTCCTGATACGGGGAAAATTGAGAGGTTTTGTGTAACGGGGATATTATCTGACATATATCGAAATAAGAAGGCAGGACTATTAGAGCTTTATACAGCGATGTCAGATACAACAACGACGCAACAATCATATACGGCGTATGTGAAATTTGACAACGGGGTGACAAAAAATGAAAAGATGTCACAATTGCAGTCTGCGCTTGAAATCAATCAGAAACAGATTGTAGAGAATCCTTCAGAAGTACAACAAAATGCATTTAAGCGCTTATGTATCGAGATAATTTTACTGATGCTCGTTGTGGGCTTAGTGATGTTTTATGGGGTGTATCGTATCGGTACAATATCAAGATTGTCGCATTATGGATTGTTGAGGGCTGTTGGCGTAACCAAAAACGCACTCAGGCGTATGATTGTATTAGAGGTGCTGGGCATCTATTTATGTTTCGTGCCGATAGGGGTATTACTAGGCGCATTACTGGCTAATGGAATTCTGACCGCTGCTGGTGACTTTGAAAATACCATTTATTTGTATAATGAATGTATTGATATTTCATTAATCGTTCCATGGCCACCGCTAGGAGGATTTCTTATTTTGCTTGCGCTTGGTGTTGGACTAATCGTTGTTGGGATGGCCTATCAGGTGACTGAAAAAAATATTATATCAATGATAGATGGCCAATGGAGGGAGCCTGCAAAAAACAGAAGACATTTTTCGCTTGAATATGCGAACGGAAAAACAAGCACCTGTTTACGTATGGGGTGGAAATATATCATTTTTGATGCAAAAACAAGTTTCTTTATGGTATTGGTCATGAGTTTAAGTATAGTGATTTTTGTTGGTCTGGTGTATGAGGCGAAGATTGCTGAAACTTTTCGTACGGATACGAAGGAAATGTATTATTTGAACGGAAATTATGTTATGTCGATGCTTCATTATGACAATGTAGATGAAGGGGTTTCACGCACTGCCGCAAAGAAAATCGCTACGATGAGTGGTGTTGAAGGGGTGAAAACAAGTTCAGCTATTCCTATTCGCGTGATTGATGATAAGAAAATCTTACGTAATGACGAGTATTACAAAGAACATAATAGGAATCTTGAAAAAATATATGGTTATGGTGATGAGGGTTTTGACGGAAAGGAATACGTCTATAAGTCAAAACTTTGCGGATACAATGACAATGCTCTAAGGGCCTTGGAGAATTATGTGATAGAAGGGAATTTTACTATAGATTCCTTGAAAGATGATGAAGTGATTTTATCTGTCTTTAGCATGGCTGATAAAAATAACAAAGGAACACCAGGACATTTTAAAAACGGTGTTCCGTTGATGAATTATCATGTGGGTGATAAAATCGTCTATAAATATCGCGAGGACTTACATACTGATTCAATGACGTATGAGAACTTAAAGGATACAAATGCAAGTTATTGCTATAAAACAATGAAGATAAAGGCCATCGTATCGTTTCCGTATATATTGGACAGCGATCGCACGGTGTATCCGTTGCTGATTACAAAGGATGCTGTGATTGAACAAATAGCACCGAGCAGTGCTTTTCAATGTATCTATATAGATGCATTATCCAAAGAGAATTCGACCGAGCAGATAGCTTTAGAAAAACAGCTGATTGAAATCGGAAGTCGATTTTCAGGTATTGTTACGCGTAGTCTTGATGAAGAAATAGAACAAAACGAAAAGCTGTTTCAAAAACGCATGGTGTATTTGTATAGTGTTGCAGTGGCCTGTCTGATTCTCATGGTGATTAATATTATCACAAATTTGCGTTATCGCATGAAAATGCGCAGTCAAGAGGTTTGTATGCTGCGTGCGATTGGTGTAAGTGTTAAGATGCTTCGGAAAATGCTCTTCTTTGAGAATTTAACACTGGGGCTTTTGGCTAGTGGTTGTGCTTCAATACTCGCACCCCCGGTATTGAAGTTTTTATATCAGCGTTCGATGATGGCGTTGTTTTCGCATCCGTATTCTTTTCAGGTGACGTCATTTTTAATAGTAGCCATGACAGTAATCGCTATTTGCGTTATGTTGTCAATGCGGTTGCTTGAAGAATGGAAGATGCAAGATGTTGTCAGCGGGATAGTAAAGTATGACTAAACAAAAAAACTGCCATACCGACGAATGGGTTCGTTGGTATGGCGGTTTTTGCTTATTATTTATGCCACTTTTTGAGCTTTTCAGCAAGGTTGTCTACGCCATCAATCCATACCGGTTGTTCCGGAAGGGATTTAAGGAAGCTGGCGCCGTAGTTTTTGCTAATGACGCGGTTATCTAAGATGATGATGCAACCTCTGTCATTGGCGGAACGGATTAAACGGCCGCATCCCTGACGAAAACGCAAAATGGCTTGGGGTAAGCTGTTTGCAGAGAAAGGATTCTTGCCTTGGCTTTTGAGCAAATCGTTGCGTGCGCTTTCTACAGGCATGGTTGGTGGTGTAAATGGGAGTTTAGCGATGACGACGGTGCGGAGTTTATCCCCCTTAACATCAACGCCTTCCCAAAAACTGTTGGCACCTAGAAGGACGGTTTTACCTTCATCTTGGAGGGCTTCCAATAAACTGGTACGGCTGCCGTCTTGTCCATGGGCAAGGATGCGATAATCTTTAAGAGACTGATCGTTTTTTAGCGCTTGTTGTACTTTATTGAGCATGGCGTAAGAGGTGAAAAGAACCAACATATCGCCGTCAACAGCGGGAATCAGTTTTTTGAGGTCGTTGATGATATTTTTTGTGTATTCGTAGTCGTTTGTTTTGGAATAATCCTTGTGGTCATTTGGAATGGCAATCAAAGATTGATTTTTGTAATCAAACGGTGCTTCAGTGATGTAGGAGATGCATTCTTTCGGCGTGAGCAGAAATTTTTCGGCTGTATAGTCGAGGTTATTATCGACTGCTAAGGTGGCTGAGGTCAGCACAACCGTATCATTGGTTTGGAAAAGTTTTTCATGAATCAACGGCATGATATCGATGTAGGCTGCGTTTAAGAATAAGTTGGCGTAGTTATAGTTTTTGAGGGTTTTGGCCCAATAGACGTAGTCTTCATCGGTACCGGCGATAAAACGTTCCAACCAATCGCGTTGCTCTGCTAAGCGGTCTCTGGCGTGTGTCATTTCTCGAATCAGAGATTCGATGTTTTCGTCTTCATTTAATGACACAAGCAAGCGGTTGATAGAAGTGACCGCAGTCGAGAGTGCGCCATGACTTTTTCGTAAGGATTCTTCAAAGGTTAGCCACCACTGGGCATTTCTGATTTTATCGGTGACGCGTAAGTCCCCAATATTATCAAGTTCAGGAATATCGTTGGCAAATTTGACACATTTACCGAATACCTCGTAAGCTTGTTTGCCATCAATCATCGCACGATTGGCGCGTTCGGTGATTTCGGTGCTGTTTTCTGCGAGGGTTTCAGCTTTGCCGACAGCAACCGAGACACGACCTAAGAAACCGCCGCTACGCGTGAAGTTTAATAATAATTTGCGAACTGCTTCGTAGTCGATGGTATCGGTGAATTGATGGGTGGCTTCATCTTCCAGATGATGCGCTTCATCGATAATTACATGGTCATGCTCCGGCAAAAGGTTACCTAAGCGTAAATCTTGGAAGAGCAGTGCGTGGTTCGTGATGACCACATCGCTTTGTTCGCATTTGCGCTTATTATTGAAGAAGCAACATTCATTGAAATATTTGCATCGTCTGCCTAGACAGGTATCAGGACTGCTTGCGATGTTTTGCCAATATTGCGCTTCTGCTTTATTGAGATTGAGATGTTCTTTGTCACCGCTTTGGTCAAGGCTGCGCCACAGTACCAGAGAGGTTGCAAAAACGCGCTCTCTTTCGGGGCTTTTATAGGCGTCTCTTGTATATTCGTCGAAACGACGAAGGCACAGGTAATTGTTGCGCCCTTTGGCAATTGCACTGGTAAAGGTGTGTCCCAATGCTGCATTTAAAAATGGTAAGTCAACATGAAAAAGCTGTTCTTGGAGGGTGATGGTACCCGTTGAAATGATAACGCGTTGGTCGGTTTCGTAACTCCAAAGTAAGGAGGGCACTAAATAGGCAAAAGATTTACCGGTGCCGGTGCCGGCTTCAATAAGCGCATGTTTTTTATCAACAAAGGCTTGCTTGATGCAGTCTAGCATTTCCGTTTGTTGAGCACGGTATTGATAATCCGGTTTGCTTTGAGAAAGCAGGCCTTTAGGCGCAAAAAAATCACCGGCGTGATTAAAATCTAAAAGCGGCGCACTTTCTTCTTCGGTATAATCATAGTCGAAATTGTCAAATACAAGGGGACCCGCGGCATTAGAGGCGTGAGCTTCTTGCGCCAACTGATGAAGCAAATCGCCAAGGTGATAGCCGCTTTCAAAGATAGATTCTTGGATGCCGCTGTAAGTATTGGCCATTTCTTCAAGAACAAATGGGTCGATGTCCAATGCTTGTTCCATCAAGGTTAAGAAGACTTGGGCGCAAACGGTTGCATCGTTTAAAGCACGATGATGCGCATTATCCGGAATATGTAGATGAAAGGCGATGGACATGAGTTTATAGCTGGTGAGTGTTGGTAAAAAAAGCTTTGCCACATCATGGGTATCTAGCCAACTATTTTCAAGTGATCGCCCAAGTTGAAATTCGATGCGTCCCTTATCAAAGGAAATGTTGTGTGCCAAGAGCAGTTTTCCTTCAATAATAGAAAGAAATTCCTCCTCGATATCTGCCCAGCGTGGTGCATCCTTGACCATCGCCGGAGTGATGCCGGTCATAATGGAGATGTCCTTTGGAATCGGGTGGTTGGGCTTTACCAAACGTTGCCATTCCTGAACGATTTCTCCGTTTTCGACGACGACAAGCCCGACTTCAATGATTTCTGAATCCTCATTGAGGCCGGTGGTTTCTACATCGAGGGCAATGAAGTTTTGATATTTATTGCTCATAGGGACCAACTATTGAGGTAGGCTTCCTGATCTGCAGTCAAAGAATCAATGCGCATGTTTAAGGATGCCAATTTAATTTGTGCAACGCGCTTGTCAATGACTTCAGGCACGTCGTAAACGTGTGCATCGAGACCGGGATTTTCGTTGATGTATTGAAGAGAAAGGGTTTGCAAACCAAAGGTTAAATCCATGATTTCTGCTGGATGCCCGTCTCCGGCTGCAAGGTTTACAAGACGACCTTCACCAATGAGGTAGAGGGTACGACCGTCAGCCATCGTGTAAGCCATGATGTTATTACGGGCTGGCTTAATATCGGTGGCAAGACCTTCCAAAGCCACCTTATTGATTTCAACGTCAAAGTGACCGGCATTGCACATGATGGCTTGATCCTTCATTACTTCAAGGGCATCCTTGTCGATAACGTTCTTGTTACCGGTTACAGTGATAAAGATATCCCCTTGGGTGGCTGCTTCGGTGATTGGCATCACACTGAAACCATCCATCAATGCTTCGATGGCCTTGATTGGGTCTACCTCGGTAACAATGACTTGTGCGCCCATCCCTTTTGCACGCATAGCCACGCCCTTACCACACCAGCCGTATCCGACAACGACGACAGTTTTGCTGGAAATGACGAGGTTGGTGTTGTGCATCACTGCATCCATCACGGATTGACCGGTCCCGTAACGGTTGTCAAAGAGATGTTTCATCATTGCGTTGTTAACGGCAATCATTGGGGTTTCAAGTTCTTTGTCTTGCTCCATGGCTTTGAGGCGAATAATCCCAGTGGTGGTTTCTTCACAACCACCTTGGATTTTCTTTACGAGTTCAGGGTATTCTTTGTGAAGCATCGCAGTGAAGTCGCCACCGTCGTCAATAAAGAGATCCGGTTCGAATTCAGCGAGCTTGCGGATATACATATCATATTCTTCTTGGCTCGCGCCGTGGGTTGCAAAAGCGGTAATGCCGTTTTGAACCAATGCGGCTACAATATCATCTTGAGTCGACAATGGGTTAGAGCCTGCAACAGCAACTTCAGCTCCGCCAGCCTGAATCACCAAAGCCATATATGCGGTCTTTGCCTCTAAGTGCAAGCAAATGACTACTTTTTTACCGGCGAAGGGTTTGGTTTTACGGTATTCCTTTTCAATTTCATTTAAAATTGGCATATGTGCACGCACCCAGTCAATTTTGAGTTGACCGGATGGCGCCAAGTTAATATCTTTAATGATGCTTTCCATGAGAAAACTCCTTTCATTTTGTTCAATGGACAATAAATAAATTATAAAGTGAAGACTTATAATGTGCAACGGGCAATGGGGGATTTGTCGGTTTTTATACTGCTTTCTTCTAAGCTGAAGTAGGAAGCGAAAAAATGTAAAGCTTCAATTATATAGATGGATTTTAGGCTAGGATAAAAGGTTTTACCCGTATAGGCTTTTATGTTAAAATAATCGTGGAAAATTATGTAATGTGAATTGAACGGAAATAATAATTCGTTTGTTTAACCATAAAAGGAGGATCATCGTGGGGCTAAGCCATAAAGATTTAATCAGTATCAATCAACTCAGTGTTGAAGATGTACAGGAAATTTTGACTGTTGCACGCGACATGCGCGAACAAGTGCGCAACATGAAACAAACAGAAGCATTGAAGGGTGTTACTGTGGTAAATCTCTTCTATGAAAATAGTACCAGAACGCGCTCATCCTTTGAATTGGCAGCAAAGTATCAAGGTGCAAATGTATTAAACATTTCTGCATCTTCCAGTAGCGTGCAAAAAGGGGAAAGCTTAATTGACACCGCACAAACCATCAATGCGTATTATCCGGATGTGATTGTTATGCGTCATCCAAACAGTGGTGCGCATGATTTGTTAACAAAGCATGTAAATGCACATGTTTTGAATGCCGGGGATGGGATTCATGAACATCCAACTCAGGCGTTGTTGGACTTTATGACAATTACCGATTATAAAAAGAATCTTGAAGGCCTTAAAGTTGTTATCGTTGGGGATCTTTCTCATTCTCGCGTGGTACGTAGTAATATTTTGTTGTTAAACAAATTTGGCTGCGATGTCACTGTTTGTGGGCCAAAAACATTGGTGCCGGGTGGCATTGACAATATGGGCTGTAAAGTTGTCTTAGACTTTGATGAGGCTATCAAGGATGCTGATGTTGTAATGATGCTTAGAATTCAGCTTGAACGTCAAAAGGCCGGTTTGTTCCCATCTGTTGAAGAATATAGCCATTTCTACTGCTTAAATAAGGAACGCTTGGCAACTGCAAAACCTGATTGCATTGTGTTACACCCAGGCCCAATTAACCGTGGCATTGAAATTGATGGCGAAGTTGCGGATGGTCCGCAATCTAAAATATTGGAACAAGTTACCAATGGGTTGTGTGTGCGCATGGCTTTGCTGAAATTGATGGCTGAGGAGGTATAATTTATGTTATTAAAAAATGGGCACTTGGTCGACCCATCTCAAGCAATCGACGGAGTGACAGATATTCGAATTGATAATGGGATGATTAGTGAAGTGGGTCCGGATCTTCCTGAAAAAAAGGATGAAGAAATCTATGATTTGACCGGTTGCTATGTCGTGCCGGGCCTCATTGATACGCATGTGCATTTGCGTGATCCTGGTCAAGAAGAATCTGAAACCCTCGAAACCGGTACCAAAGCAGCTATTGCCGGGGGCTTTACTTCTGTTGTGGCAATGCCGAATACCAACCCAATCGTTGATAATGTGTCAACCGTGCGCTATATTTCCGAAAAATCTAAGCGCTTAGGCTATGCGGATGTGCTTCAAACTGCTGCAATCACCAAAGGAGAGAAGGGTGAAGAAATCACTGAAATTGGCTTTTTGAAAGATGCAGGTGTCATTGCGTTTACCGAAGACGGCCGTACTGTTGAAAATAGCGGTATTTTGCGTAAGGCAATGAGTTATAGTAAGCCGTTTGACGTTCTTTTTATGAGTCACTGCGAAGATACAAATTTGAAGGGGTCCGGTGTGATGAATGCTGGGGCACTTGCAACCGAAATGGGTTTAGCAGGGATTGCGCGTGAAGTGGAAGATATTATCATTCAGCGTGATATCATGCTTGCAAAAATGACCGGTGTACGCTTGCATATTTCTCATCTGAGTACAGGCACCGGTTTAGCACTTATTCGTGAAGCGCAAGCGAAGGGCTTACCTGTAACTTGTGAAGTTACTCCACACCATTTATTTTTGACCGAAGATGCAGTGCGTGGGTACAATACCAGTGCAAAGGTTGCGCCTCCACTTCGTACTGCAGAAGATAATGAAGCATTGATTGAAGGTTTGAAAGACGGTACCATCACTTGCATTGGGACCGACCATGCACCACATTCCGCAGATAAAAAAGATGTGGAATTTGAACGTGCTGCCAATGGGATTTCGTCGATTGAAGTAGCGTTTCCGTTAATTTGGACCAAACTTGTTGAAACTGGTCGCTTTGCCTTAAGTGAAATTGTATCTATTATGAGTTGCAAGCCGGCTGAACTTTTGCGCATTGATCGAGGAAGTTTATCTGTCGGCAAAGTCGCTGACGTGATGATTTTTGATCCTAATGTAGAAAAAGTAGTAGACCCACAAACTTTCTATAGTAAAGGAAAAAATTGTCCTTATGTGGGTGAAAAATTAAGCGGCTGGCCTAAAATGGTATTAAGAGAAGGGCGCGTTGTGCTGAAAGATGGGGAAATTATATAGGAGGCCAATCATGCAGTTACATGATGTAAAAATTGTTAAGAAAACAGCATTATCCGATAAAGAGTGGTGCTTTGAATTTGATGCACCGGCTTTATGTGCGGAAGCGGTACCTGGGCAATTCGTCATGGTAGAATGCAGCAAAAACGGCACCCCATTTTTGCGTCGTGCCATCAGTATCAATCAGTGTAAGGATGGCGTGCTTTCTTTGATGTTCGCGGTCGTTGGTGAAGGAACCGAAGCCTTGGCTACGATGAACATTGGTGATACGGTGAGCCTTTTAGGCCCATTAGGGCGTGGTTTTGATTTGAATGTAGAAAATCAAAACATCGTTATGATTGGCGGTGGGATTGGCAAGGCGCCTTTCGAATATTTGACGGATACACTTTTAGCTAAGAATAACGCGTTAACCTTTATCGTTGGCGGTCGTAGCGAAACCCAATTGCGCGGACTTGAGTGCTACAAAAATAAAAACGTGAAGCTTCTTTTCGCCACTGAGGATGGTAGCTTGGGTGAAAAGGGCTTCGTGAGCCAATATTTTGATGCCATTGAAGACTGCGCTCGCATTTATGCGTGTGGACCAACCCCAATGCTTGCGGCGGTTAAGCGCTTTGCTGACGATAAACACATCAAATGTCAACTTTCTTTGGAAGGTAAAATGGCCTGTGGTGTTGGTGTTTGTTTGGGTTGTACTTGTAAATCCGGCAATCCGGATGCAGAGGTATATCCAAAGGTTTGCCAAGATGGTCCGGTATTCTGGTCTGAGGAGGTTGAATTGGCATGAGTGTAAATTTAGAAACCACCTTTGCCGGCGTTACCTTTAAGAACCCAGTGTCTACTTGCTCTGGGACATATGGATTTGGGATTGAGTACGGCCGCTTTGTTCCGGTAGAACGTTTAGGTTCCATTACTACAAAGGGGCTTTCGGCGTATCCTCAAAAGGGCAATGCCGGTGTACGTATTACAGAAACGCCTTCCGGAATGCTCAACTGCATTGGCTTGGAAAATCCCGGAACGGACGTATTTAAACGAGATTACATTCCGCAGATGCGCGAGCGTTTAGGGGATTGCAAAATTATTGCAAATATTTTTGGAGGAACCTTAGATACCTACGCTGCCGCTTCACGTGCACTGAATGATGTGGATGAAGTAGTGATGTATGAAGTGAATATTTCTTGCCCTAATGTTCATGCAGGCGGCCTTGTTTTTGGAACTGATTGCGCAGCGGCTCAGGATGTATGTCGTGCTGTCAAAGCTGAAACTGATAAGCCGGTGATTATGAAGCTTTCTCCAAATGTTACCGATATTGTTTCAATTGCAAAAGCCTGTGAAGAAGCCGGTGCTGACGGGCTATCCTTGATTAACACTCTGATGGGGATGAGCATTGATGTAAATAAGCAAAAGCCGGTGCTCGGCAATGTCACTGGTGGCTTAAGTGGCGCGGCTATCCGTCCGGTTGGGGTACGTATGGTGTATCAAGTGGCGCGAGCAGTATCCATTCCTATTCTTGGCATGGGGGGGATTTGCAATTGGCGCGATGCGATTGAATATATCTTGGCCGGTGCACAAATGGTTTCTGTCGGTGCTGCCAATTTTGCAAATCCAATGGCACCGTTAGAGGTGCTTGAAGGCATTGAACGTTATTGTGAAGAAAAAGGTATTGAAGATATTAACGATATTGTAGGGAAGGCGTGGAAAGAATAATGCCTAGCAAAGAACAGTTGATTATTGCTTTGGACTTTGCCCATAGTGAAGATGCAATTGCCCTCGTGGATGCGATTGGCTCTGCGGCCTGCTATTATAAGGTGGGGCTGGAACTTTTCTTAAATTCCAAGGGTAGTGTCATTGAAGCGCTTAAAGAGCGTGATAAAAAAATCTTTTTGGATTTGAAATTTCATGATATTCCAAACACTGTTGCACAAGCTTGCCGTTGGGCGGCTGGATTAGGTGTAGACATGTTTAATGTACATGCCGGTGGTGGCCTTGAAATGATGCAACGTGCACGCGAAGCAACTGCTGAAGGGGCATTAAGCAAAGGGCTTGATGTACCGCAATTGATTGCTGTGACCATTTTGACCAGTTTTGATGCAGAAGGTATTGCGCGTGTTGGTTTTAGCGGCAGTGTTGAAGAAAACGTGAAGCGTTTAGCTGCACTTACCGATGAAGCCGGATTGAATGGGGTGGTATGTTCCTCTAAGGAAGTGCCATTGATTCGTGAAGCTGTGGCTCGTCCGGACTTTTTGACGGTCTGCCCTGGCGTGCGTCCGGAATGGGCACAAAAGGGTGACCAAAAACGTATTTTGACGCCGGCACAAGCCATGGCGCAAGGCGTAAATCACATCGTGGTTGGCCGTCCAATTACACAGGCGGTCAATCCGGTAGAAGCAACAAAGAAGATTTTAGCGGAAATGTCAGTATTGGAGGATTAACTTATGGCAATGACAAATGAAGAATTAATGCAAATTTTAACTGAAACCGGTGCTTATCAAAGTGGCCACTTTAAACTCAGCTCCGGTTTGCACAGTGGCAATTACATTCAATGCTCTCAACTTTTGAAATTTCCTCGCATCGCTGAAAAAGTATGCGCTGAAATTGGCGAATTGTTTAAAGACGAAAACATTGAAATGGTTGTAGGGCCGGCAATCGGCGGTATCCTAGTTGCCTATGAAGTAGGGCGTGCATTGAACGTTCCTGCAATTTTCGCAGAACGTGAAAACGGTGTGATGACTTTGCGTCGTGGTTTCCACGTAGAACCAGGTACGCGTTGTTTAGTCACTGAAGACGTGTTAACCACCGGTGGTTCTGCACAAGAAGTGGTTGAACTTTTACAGTCTAAAGGTGCTGAAGTGGTTGCGGCTACTTCTATTATTGACCGTACTCCTGGGAATACCTTAAAACTGAAGGTGCCATTTAAATCTTTGATTCAATTGAGCTTCCCTACTTACAATCCGGAAGATTGCCCAATGTGCAAGGAAGGCATGCCTATCCAAAAACCAGGTAGCCGTCCTGGTATCTAATGATTAGCGAACGGATGTGAATAATGGCAAAATTAGTTGGAAAGATCGATGGTTTGAGTCGTCGCCAGTGCAACGATTTACAGGCTCTTTCCGAAATGGGGATGACCCGTGGAGAAATCGTCAGTGGCGAATTGGCACAGGCGATGCTTGCCATCAGTTGTGAAATTAAAAGAGAGGTTGCGGTTTTTATTGACCGTAATGGACAGGTGCTTTTGGTTTCTGTTGGACGCGTTGACCAGGCACCTGTATTTGACCTCAAAAAGAAGCGTTGGCAATTGGGCTATGCCGGTGTGCGATGTGTGCACACGCATCCGAGTGGTGTAGCAAAATTGTCGGATGCTGATTTGAGTGCTATGCAAAATCTGCATTATGATTGCATGGTAGCACTTGCTGAGCAACAGGGCGCCATTCGGGCAGCAGTTGCGATGCTTGCACCGGTGGAACGTTCTTTGAGTCAGGCGGAAATCCTTTTGGATGAAAATTTTACTTGGGATGAGTTTGTAACGCTTCCGATTTATGAACAGCTTTTAGAATTTGAAGCTGAGTTGCAGCGTCAAATAACAATAGCGACTTCCAGTGAAAAAGAACGTGCGATTCTGATTCTACAACCGGAGCAACGTACTCAACATACAGTGGAAATTGCTGAGGAAGAGCTGAGAGAGTTAGCAGACACCGCGGGCTTTGAAGTGGCACAAGTTGTTGTTCAGGTCATGAAAGGGAATCAACATAAGATTGGAAGTGGTAAGTTAGAAGAAATTGCCATGCTTGTTCAAAATGAAGCGGCAGATATGGTGATTTTTGACCAAGCACTTACCCCTTCTTATAATCAAATGTTGAGCGACAGGTTGGGCGTAAAGGTAATCGATAAGACGGTGCTTATTTTGGACATCTTTGCGCAACGTGCACGAAGTCGTGAAGGTAAATTGCAAGTAGAGCTCGCTCAGTTAAATTATCTTTTGCCACGACTTACTGGGATGGGAACGGCGCTTTCCAGACTGGGGGGCGGTGTTGGCACTAGAGGTCCGGGGGAAACGCAGTTAGAAACCGACCGTAGACATATCAGAAGACGCATCCATCATATTTCGCAAGAACTGGAAAATGTCAAAACAAATCGTCAGCTGCAGCGGTCTGCACGTATGAATCATCGTGGTCTACAAGTGGCGTTGGTAGGGTATACCAATGCTGGTAAAAGTACGTTACTTAATCGGTTGACCGATGAAAATATTTATGCGGCGGATCAATTATTTGCAACCTTAGACCCGACCACGCGTCGTTTGCAACTCGATAACGGGAATGAAATTCTTATTAGTGATACTGTTGGCTTTATTCGAGATTTGCCAACACAACTTTTAGATGCGTTTAAAGCAACTCTTGAAGAATTGCAGTATGCGGATGTATTGCTTCATGTGGTTGATGTGTCTAAAGAAGGCATTGACGAACGTATTCTTGTTGTTGAAGACATCTTGATGTCATTGGGACTTCAAGAGAAAACGCATATTTTAGTATGTAATAAGATTGATTGTTGCGAGGAAATGCCTATTTTTTCGGCAGCACTCCAATATCAACACAAATGCTATATTTCATGTAAAACCGGTGAGGGCATTGAACAGCTATTGAGTGAGTTGAAGCACTTGGCAACGTCTGAATCAATCACTTTGGAATTACATCTTCCATTTGATGAGTCACAAGGGCAAAAAATGGCGCTTGCGCATCAATATGGTCAGGTGCTTTCCGAACAGTACGACGAAACCGGTGCTGTCGTTGAAGTTCAATTGCCAATGCCGGATGCAAAAAAATATTTCTGGGAGTACCTCCCTGAAGAGTATAAAAATGAAGTGAAGTGGTAAATCGACTATGTCATATTTTATGAATCAATTAAAATCCTTTGCAAATCTGAACGATGAAGACATGGCTTTAGTGGAAAGATGTTTAGAGGACATTGCACCTCAATGGGCAGCTATTACAGACATGACTCAAGCCAATCAGATAAAGGTTTTAAATGCTTTTCAAAAAAATCAGGTGGCAGATTTTCACCTGAACGGTTCTACCGGTTACGGCTATGGGGATACTGGGCGAGATGTATTGGAATGTGTATGGGCAGATTTGTTTTGTGCAGAAAAAGCCTTGGTACGTTCTAATCTTGTAAGTGGAACACACGCGTTAGCAACGGTTCTCTTTGGGGTTTTGCGTCCCGGCGATGAAGCGGTTTCAATTAGCGGACTGCCTTATGATACGCTTCAAACTGTAATTGGTAAGGATGAGCATGCGCGTGGTTCTTTGCGCGAATTGGGAATAAGCCATAAAAGTGTGCCTTTAAAAGACAACGACTTTGATGAAGACGCTATCAGAAAAGCAGTTTCTCCATCTACAAAGATGGTGCTTATTCAACGTTCTCGTGGGTATGATTGGCGCGATAGTTTATCTATTGCAAAAATTGAGCGTGCATGCCAAATTGTAAAAAGTATCTCTGAAGAGATTATTGTTTTTGTAGACAATTGCTATGGAGAATTCGTAGAAGATCGCGAACCTCTGGAGGTTGGCGCAGATATTATTGCCGGCTCATTGATTAAAAATCCGGGTGGCGGTTTAGCACCTCGTGGCGGCTATATTGCCGGTAAAGCAGAATTGGTAGAAGCCAGTGGTGAAAGATTGACTGCACCGGGCATCAGTGAAGATGTAAGTTCCTCGTTGGACTTCAATCGTCCTGCTTTTCAAGGACTTTTTATGGCGCCGCTAATTGTTGAACAGGCTCTGAAAGGAGCGGTATTCTCTGCAGCTTATCTAGGCGCAAAGGGGTATCATGTGTCTCCAACGGCTACCGAGCATCGTACCGATATCATTCAATGTGTTGAATTTGGCGATCCAGATAAGCTACGTAAGTTCTGTCAAGGGATTCAAGCGGCATCTGCACTTGAAAGCTATGTAACACCATACGACGATCAACTTCCTGGGTATGATGATCCGGTTATTATGGCTGGTGGGACTTTTGTTCAAGGGTCTTCTATTGAATTAAGTATCGATGGTCCGATGCGTGAACCGTTTATTGGTTACATGCAAGGTGGCTTATCGATTTCTCATATCATTGCCTCAATTTGTTTAGCGGCAAAGAAAATGGAGGAATAATATGGATGTTTACGCATGGTTATTGATTGTTGCAATGGTTGCCGGTTTAATTGGGACCTTTGTTCCAATGGTTCCGGGTTTTTGGCTTATTTTTGGGAGTATGCTCGTTTATGGGATATTTGATCATTGGGTAGCATATCCTATTTGGTTTGTGGTAATTGTTGGTGTATTGGCAATTGGTAGCTCTTTCTTAGATTACTATGGCACCATGATGGGCGCTAAGAAATTCGGTGCCTCTAATTCAGCTTCTATTGGTACAACTGTTGGGACTGCCGTTGGTGGTTTCTTTGGTCAAGTAAAAGGAAGTATCATTGGTGGAATTTTGGGGGCTATTGCTGCTGAATATAAAAATCATCGTTCTTTAAAGAGTGCAATGCGTGCCAGTGCAGGTTCTTTAATCGGGACTGCGGTGGTATCCTTCATTCAATTTGTTGTAGCTTTAATCATTTGCATCATCACTTTTGTATTGTTGTGGGGGGCTGCGTAATGATTAGTAAAGAGACAAAGATTGGCGTTGTATTTGGCGGTCCATCCGGCGAATACGAGGTGTCATGTGTGTCTGCAAATACTATCGTTCAAGCGCTTGTTGATAACGGCTATCAAAACATTTTCCCAATCGGTGTATCTAAGGACGGGAAATGGTACGGTCCTATTGCATTGGAGGATGTGAAATCCTTCAATGCGGCGGATTACGCCAATCATGAGCTAATCATGCCGCAGCGTCCGGGTGCGACGCTTTATGATGCTGCCTGTTTCAAACCAGTATTGGTACTAGATGTGGTGTTTCCAATCGTTCATGGTTCCTATGGGGAAGACGGTCATATTCAAGCTTTTTTAGAAATGTGTCGTGTTCCGTATGTCGGTGCTGGGATGAGTGGGTCAATTGTTGGAATGGATAAAGTATTGATGCGTGATATTTTAAAAGCTCATGATATTCCACAAACTGCTTATGTGCCGGTACGTCGTTTTGATTTTGAAAATAATGAAATGGCAGTACTCAATGAAATTGAAGAAAAATTGTCTTATCCAATGTTCGTGAAGCCAGCCTGTTCAGGATCGAGCGTTGGAATCAGTAAAGTGCACCATCGAGAAGAATTGGCGCATGGTCTTGCTTTGGCAGGTCAGTATGATAGTAAACTTTTAGTTGAAAAGGGTGTTAATGCCCGAGAAATCGAAACTGCCGTTCTTGGCAACTATGATGTTGCTATCGCAGCGCCGGGTGAAATTGTAACTGAGGGTGTGTTTTACGATTATGATTCCAAGTATGTGCTTGATAATAGCGTAACACAGGTTCCGGCGAATCTTTCGGACGAAACGGTGCAGGAATTAAATCGTATTGCAAAAGAAGTTTATAAAATCTTGGATTTGCGAGGCATGTGTCGCGCAGACTTTTTTATTGATAAGGACCATGGTGACATTTTGGTCAATGAAGTCAATACTTTACCGGGATTTACTGCAATTAGTATGTATGCTAAGATGTGGCAGGCTTCTGGTAAATCTTTGATTGAAGTGATTGAAACGCTGATTGAATTGGCGTATGCTCATCATGATGATGTGTTAAGAAACTACACTGTGTTTGGAGGTTAAAATGGCCGGTAAATCTAAAAAACAACAAATTGTGCCAAATGAAGATAAGAACGAAGCGCTTCAGCATGCATTGAAGGCGATGGAACAGCAATTTGGTGCAGGCACTATTATGCGTTTGGGAGATCAAGCCAAGTTAGAAATTGAAAGCATTTCTACCGGCTCTATTGCCTTAGATAATGCGCTTGGGGTTGGTGGTTTGCCAAAAGGCCGTATTATTGAAATTTATGGCCCTGAATCATCTGGGAAAACCACGGTGGCTTTGCATTGTGTAGCGGAAGCTCAAAAACGTGGCGGTGTTGCGGCATTTATTGACGCGGAGCATGCGTTAGATCCGTCCTATGCTAAGAATATTGGGGTTGATACAGAAAACCTCTTAGTAAGTCAACCTGATAACGGTGAGCAAGCGTTAGAAGTATGTGATGCCTTAGTTAGAAGCGGCGCGGTAGATATTATTGTTGTTGACTCAGTCGCTGCATTAACACCGCGTGCTGAAATTGAAGGTGAAATGGGTGACACTCATGTCGGTCTTTTGGCGCGGTTAATGAGCCAAGCGCTCCGCAAACTGACAGCAAATATCGGACGTACCAATACGATTGTCATTTTCATTAACCAAATTCGTGAAAAAATCGGTGTAATGTATGGAAATCCGGAAACCACCACCGGTGGGCGTGCGCTGAAGTTCTATTCCAGCGTTCGTTTGGAAATTCGCCGTGGTGAGGCCATCAAGAAAGGCAATGACATTGTTGGTAACCGTACCAAGGTGAAAGTTGTAAAAAATAAGGTGGCACCACCATTCAAAACCGTGGAATTTGATATTCTTTATGGGGAAGGGATTTCAAACGAAAGCTCTTTAATTGATATTGCTTCTGAATTGGGTATTCTGGAAAAAAGTGGCTCATGGTATTCTTACAAGGGTGAGCGCTTAGGCCAAGGGCGCGATAATATTCGCGCTTATCTCAAAGAAAATTCGGAAGTGGCGCAAGAAATTGACGAACGTGTTCGTGCAGCAATCGCCGGTGAGGCTGTTCAGGAAGAAAAAGAAGAGGAAATTCTTCAAGAAAATATGAACGATTTGCTGAATGATGATTTTTTGGCAGATGTTGATTTGGATGAGCTTTAATGCAAGAAAAAAATAAGCAGCAGGCGTTGCGTTATCTAACAGTGCGTATGCGTTCCGAAAAGGAAATGCGAGACTACATGGCGAAGAAAAATGTGGCGATAGATGAAATCGATGAGATTATTGACTACCTCTATCACTATCAATATTTGGATGATGAACAATTTGCGCGTGCTTTCGTACGTGACAAATTGCATTTTCATCCTTGTGGACGTCATAAATTGATTTTTGCACTTAAGGAAAAAGGCATCGATATGTTTACTATTGAGGATGTATTGGAAGAACTGTTTCCGATTGACAAAGAATGGGAATTTGTTTCCGAGGAATTTGATAAGTGTCAACAAAAAGGAAAAAATTATCAACAAACAATGCGTTATTTGTATGGGAAGGGATATAGTGCAGACCTTCTATCGCGCTTGGAAAGGTACTAATTTATTGGGCTGAAAACGCTATATATAGGGAAAGAACTTGACACTATTTGCTATTCAGCGTAAAATAAATTAAGACTATGGTAAGGTAATTGCTTTGACGGTTGATGTACATGGATGTTGCTTGTCACTTGAAATGGAACATTTTGTCATTTTTTATTATCATGAAATAAGAGCAAACCAAGATAGTTGGTTTGCTTTTTTTTGACCATAGTCCCGTAATGAATAATTGAATATGGAAGTTTTGAAGAAAGGAGGAGTTTATGCTCGAAGCTATTATCGCTATTATTGTAGGTTTGGCGATTGGTGGCATTGGCGGGTACATTGTACGAAAAAAATCTTCAGAATCATTGATTGGTTCTGCTGAAGCAGAAGCACAACGTATTCTGGAAGCAGCAAACAGAGATATTGAAGCGTTGAAAAAAGAAGCGTTGGTAGAAGCGAAAGATGCAGCGTTACAAATTCGTAATGAAGCTGAAGTTGAAGCCAAGGAACGTCGTTTAGAAGTGCAAAATTCTGAAAGACGCCTTGTTCAAAAAGAAGATGCCATTGACCGCAAATCTGCTAATCTTGAAAAGAAAGAAAATGCGCTTTTGGCAAAAGAAAACAAATTGGAAGAAGCCCAAAACGACTTAAATGCATTGATTGAAAAGCAACAGCTTGAATTAGAACGTGTTGCAGGTTTGAGTGCGGAAGAAGCAAAGAATCAATTGTTCAATCAGGTTGAAAGTGATGTTGATTACAGTCTGGCTGTAATGATTAAGGAAAAAGAGGCGGAAGCCAAGGATAATGCCGAAAAAACAGCGCGTAATATTATTGCAGGAGCGATTCAACGTTGTGCAGCGGATCATGTTGCGGAATCCACTGTGAGTGTTGTTCCGCTTCCGAACGATGAAATGAAGGGGCGCATTATCGGTCGAGAAGGTCGTAACATTCGTGCCTTGGAAAGCTTGACTGGGGTTGATTTAATCATTGATGATACACCAGAAGCTGTGGTGCTTTCTTGCTTTGAACCAATTCGCCGTGAAGTGGCACGTGTGGCTCTGGAAAAACTCATTGTTGATGGGCGTATTCATCCGGCGCGTATCGAAGAAATGGTGAATAAGGCACAAAAAGAAGTGGATATGGCAGTGCGTGAAGCCGGGGAACAAGCGGTGTTTGAAACCGGGATTCACCAATTGCATCCTGAACTTGTTAAGTTGCTCGGTCGTTTAAAGTACCGTACCAGTTACGGTCAAAATGTATTGAAGCATTCCATTGAAGTTTCCCATCTTGCAGGACTTATGGCTGCAGAATTGGGCGTGGATGTAACGTTGGCAAAGCGTGCAGGTTTATTGCATGATATTGGGAAAGCCATCGACCACGATACAGAAGGCTCTCATACCACTTTGGGGGGCGATATCGCAAGAAAATATCGCGAACCTGCCGGTGTAATCAATGCGATTCTTTCTCACCATGGGGATATAGAACCTAGCAATGTGGAATCTGTGCTTGTTGCAGCGGCAGATGCTATTTCTGCAGCAAGACCGGGTGCTCGTCGTGAAACCTTAGAAAATTATCTCAAGCGTTTGACTCAACTTGAAAGTATTGCAAACGACTTTGACGGTGTTGAAAAGACTTATGCTGTTCAAGCCGGACGCGAAGTTCGCGTTATTGTAAAACCAGATAAGATTGACGATGCCTTGAGTGCAAAATTGTCTTATGATATTGTGAAGCGTATCGAATCCGAAATGGAATATCCTGGACAAATTAAGGTTGTCGTTATTCGTGAAACCCGTACAGTTAACTACGCAAAATAAAAAAATCGCTTAATCTCGATTTGAGGTTAAGCGATTTTTCTTTTTAGGAGAAAATTTGTTATAATAATGCTTGGCTAATGCGGTCATGGATGACCAATTCGGCATTTTTGTCCTGCGGGGTTGCATCGCGGTTAATGACAACCAAATGCTTACCGTTGAAATATTGAATCAATCCGGCTGCCGGATACACGGCTAATGAAGTGCCGGCAATGATGAGTGTATCTGCAAGTTGAATTTCTCGAAGTGCACCGCTCAAAACCTGATCGTCAAGACCTTCTTCGTAAAGCACAACATCCGGTTTAATAATGCCGCCGTCTTTAGAGCACAAAGGGATGCCGTTTGAATGTTTGATTGTATCAAAGTCGTAGAAGGTATGACACTTCATGCAATAATTACGCATAACAGATCCGTGAAGTTCAAAGACGTTTTGGCTACCGGCTAATTGATGCAGCCCATCAATGTTCTGGGTGATAATAGACGAGAGTTTTCCTTCTTTTTCCATTTCTGCGAGTTTGTAGTGAACGGCACTTGGCCCGTCATTGGGTGCAATCATTTTTGCGCGATAAAATTCGAAGAATTCCTCAGTATGGGTATCGAAAAAAGTGCGGCTTAGCATGTACTCTGGTTCGTATTTAAAGCCTTTTTGATGATAAAGTCCGTCTTTACTACGAAAATCCGGAATACCGCTTTCGGTAGATACGCCGGCGCCACCAAAGAAGACAATGCGGGATGAATCATTGATGATTGCTTCTAATTGTTTGTTCATTTATAATCACCTCTTGCTTTTATTCTAGCGCAACGAGGTGTGCTTTGCACGATATTATTAAATTTTGAAGGAGTGGATCCATTGTTAAATATTGTATTGTATCAACCAAGAATTCCACAAAATACGGGGAATGTGGCGCGTTCTTGTTTCGTAACCGGTAGTCGTTTACATTTGATTGGGCCTATGGGGTTTAAGATTGATGAAAGCAAATTAAAACGCGCAGGATTGACCTACTGGCATCAAACCGATATTACAACCTATGATAGTTTTGAGGAGTTTTTAGAGCAAAATAAAGGGGCGCGCATGGTGTTGATGAGTAGCCATGCCACTAAAGCACATTCTGAGTTTGAATTCCATGACGGCGATTATATTGTATTCGGTCGTGAGGATGCCGGAGTGCCGGATGATGTACATGCTCTTTTTGGTGAAAACCAATGCCGTATTCCGATGATTCCAAATGAAGAAGCGCGTTGCTTTAACTTGGCAACCAGTGTAGGCATTGTTCTTATGGAAGCGGAACGTCAATTGGGGTATCCAAATTTAAAGTAGGTGGTTTGTTGTGTTTAAACAAAGAAAAATCATTGTTAACGACATTCCTTGTTTTGAAATTATTCCTGAAAACGAAGATATTAAAGCCGATCTTTTGCTCTATCACGGTTGGGGGTCTCATGCCACCAAGCAGTGCTTTCGTGCAAAGTTGTTAGCGGGGTTTGGATATCGGGTGCTTGTACCGGAGATTGCGCTGCACGGAGAGCGTGGGATTTGTGATTATGATGCGCCGGACAGTGCTGTAATGTTTTTAGAGGTGCTTTTACAAAGCATCCATGAGGCTAATTGCCTTATTGATCAGGGACTGGCATCGAATCGGTCCAGATTTGTAGTTGGCCATTCTTTGGGGGGCATGATTGCCTTAGGGGCAGCAGCAGAAAATGCGATGTATGTGGATGGGTTTGTGGCGATGAATAGTACCGCCCAATGGCATGCGTATGAAGCAATTATGGCGGGAGTATTTCCGAATCAGTCTCTTGATATTGTGAAAAGTGAGCCGTTTGAGGCGCTTACAGAACGTCTTACCC
>SAMEA3387496__coassemble_1265_pt1 | contig 30922 bp, 34 predicted proteins | sample SAMEA3387496__metabat2_high_PE_007 | metagenome-assembled genome bin SAMEA3387496 (sample SAMEA3387496) | Felis catus | biome: Faeces | place: United Kingdom | collected 2012
AGTAAGTGATTAATTCTTTATTGATATTCGCTTGACATTACACCGCTGGTCTTTTTTATTGGTCGCTGTTTAATCCCACATCATCATGCCGTTCACTTCCATCTTGCCGTGGCATTTCGGACATTTTAATTGGCCTTGCATGGCCAAAGCAACCTCATCCGCACAGTCCACCATAGTGTGATGACAGTCTAGGCATTTTCTGGGATAGTCCATCATCTTATTGCAATGCGCTTGAAAATCCCACTCAGGGATGATGAGACCATCTTCATCAACCCAATAACCATCTTCATTTTTGCCTTCCCGTGGCACATAGATGGACAAATCCATCACATTTTCAAACGCACCACACTCCGGACAAATGACCACCTTGTACGCCACATCAATGACGGCGTCGGGATGTGCGGCAAGAAAGTCTGCGCGCGTCTTGCCGTATTTTCCGGCTTTCATCGCTTGAATCTCCTCACGATATGTCATCGAATAGCGCTTACCGACACCTGTCCTCACGTTACATTGATAGCCACAGTCTTGGCATTTTAACACAGTTCCGGCACCCATCGGCTCACTTTCCTTCCTTAGTGATGACTCTGCACAATAAAGTAAAGCCCGTATGGGTCGCGGTCCACGTACCAATCGGTGCTTGAGTTCTGAATCACATCCATGATGATGGCATTGGATTTCATGTAACGTTTGCCAAAGTCGCTGTTTTTGTCAATATAGCAAACAATGTCACTGCCGGTTAATGGGTCCGGTGCATTAAGCACATAGAAAACATACACCCCTTCGGCAGCTTTGCGAATTTCCGTTTGGTAATGAAGGTCATCTTGATCAGTGATGACATCGGTCATGCCGATGCGGAAGCCGTTTTCGGTCACATTCCAGGTGATGTCGTGGAACTTCTGTCCGAGGAAGGGGTCATAGACTTCGCCGGTATGGTCTCCTGCAAGCACGTATTCCAGATAACTGTGAGATTGGAAATTCGGCACAAGCCAGGTTTTATTCGCAAAGGCTTCATCCACGAGATGATCCGGTAAGAGGGCAAAGGCTTCGCGGTTGGCACGAAAATAATCCGCTGCACCCAGAGTCACAAAGCCTAATTGATTTTGCAGATAAATTTCTTCCTTGAGAAGGGCGCTGTCCTTGTAATCGCCGAGATTCATAAGCGCTTGATAGGCCGCGCAGGTTTCACCATTGGCGAAATGGGTCAACACCGCCTGATAATCGCTTTCTTTGTCGGCCTCTTGAATGGTAGCATCGTTTTGCGTGGTATTATTTTCCGGTAATGCACTTGATGGTTGTGTGACTTCACCGGTCGGCGGCTGAGATGGCGATGGCGCCGCGTTATCGCAACCGGTAGCAAGGGTAAGCATTGTACAAGCAAGTAGCAATGCGGTAAAACGTGGGGGTCTTTTCATAATGGGCCTCCTTTTGATTCATGTGCTTCATTCTGTTTTCATTATATACTTGTGTGATGGTCTCCATCAAGGGCACGTCTTTGGACACCACACACGCCTCTTGCTGCGCCGGTCTTTTATATGCATTTTTCTTCTATTTAACAAAATTTTTATGGCAATTCACGGAATAATCTTCTAAACTAATAGGTGGACAACGGCGCGCTTTCTGTGGACGAGATTATCTTATGCGCGTCATCATCTTGTCTGATTTTTAAAAAAGGAGCACACAATGTCATCTTTTAAATTAACGAAACTGGAAAAGCACTGGATTTACTATGACATTGGTAATTCAGCGTTCACCATGCTTTTAGCCACCATCATTCCGATCTATTTTAACGGATTGGCGGAAGCTGCCAACCTTTCAAGTGTGGACTACATCGCCTACTGGGGCTATGCCGCCTCTATTGCCACTTTGATTATTGCCTTGATTGGGCCGGTATTGGGGACACTGGCCGATACCAAAGACTTTAAAAAGCCGTTGTTTTCGCTTTTTCTCGTCATCGGCTTACTCTCTTTGGTAGGTTTGGGCTTTTTTGATCACTGGCTGATTTTTCTCATCATCTTTGTCGTCTGCCGCATCGGCTACTCTGGGAGCCTTATTTTTTACGATTCCATGTTGGGCGATGTCACCACCCCAACGCGCATGGACTATATCTCTTCTAACGGCTATGCTTGGGGCTATATTGGTAGCTGTGTGCCCTTTATCATTGCACTGGGCTTGGTGCTCGGTGGTGGTGCCTTGGGGCTCTCCATTACCATCGCTATGCGACTGGCATTTTGCGTCACCGCACTGTGGTGGCTGCTCTTTACCTTGCCACTGTTGCGCAACTACAAACAGCTCAATTATGTGGAACACAGTGGCACTGCCTTCCGCGAAAGTTTTCGTCGTTTAAGCCACACCCTCAAAAATATGCGCCACCAAAAGAAAGCTTTTATTTTCCTTTTGGCGTTTTTCTTTTATATTGACGGGGTCTACACCATCATTGATATGGCAACCGCTTACGGCACCGCACTGGGTCTGGATACCACCGGTCTCCTCTTGGCACTCTTGGTGACCCAAATCGTGGCCTTTCCGTTCGCGATTCTTTTTGGTAGACTCTCTCAACGCTTTGCCACCTCGCGTTTAATTACCCTCTGCATTGTGGCATACTTCGGCATCGCAGTCTTTGCGATGTTTCTTGAAAGCCAAGTGCAATTTTGGATTCTGGCAGTGCTCGTTGGGATGTTTCAAGGCGGTATCCAAGCCCTCTCTCGCTCTTACTTTGCACGCATCATTCCATCCGAGCAATCCGGCGAATACTTTGGCATTATGGACATCTGTGGCAAGGGCGCGTCCTTTATGGGGACAACCTTGGTGAGCATCGTCAGCCAAGTCACCGGCAACATCAACCTCGGTGTCGGCGCCATCGCGATTTTATTTCTCGTTGGCCTCGCCCTCTTCCGTGTGACAGTGCGTATCAAAAATTAACAAACAAGCCCTCGATTCTACTTGGAATCGAGGGCTTGTTTTTATTTGTTTGCATCTACTTATCGTCCGGAGACCTGATAGTGCTTATACTGACGTTTCCCTATCCACACAAACAGTCCGGCAACCGCAAGATAAATGACCGGCAAAATCTGCCAGGCAGTTAAACAATGGCCTGCAATTGGCAGTAGACGGCAATCAAAAATGTTCCAGAGCTTGAGGTAGGTCATTGGCATCCAATTCCACACTTGCGAAAGGATACGGATATCTCCTGCGCCAAGCTGAATTTGCCCCATAATCACCAAGCCTGCACAAACAGCCAAGGCGGCCGTGCTGCTTCTAAAAAGCTCCGATAACATCATCACAAAGGCTGCGGACAAAATCGCCGTCACCAGTGTCATCATCAATATAATGAGGCAGGTTTGACCCATTGTAATTGGCATCGAGGATTCCGCATAAAAAAGCTGCAGAGGCGCATCAAATCCATCCGAACCGTAAACGCCCAAGCAGAGCGCCATGTGAAAGGCTGCCATGAACAGTGTGGCCCCTATGGCAACCGCCTCACCGGCAAGAATCTTTGCCCAGTAAACGCTCTTTTTCCCTTTGGCGCAGGTCAATACCAGTTGGTCGGTGCGTTGCTGATGCTCTGATGCAAATACCCCCGACAGGCTAATAGCGATAAACAAAAGCACGCACACCCCCACGACAATAATCCCTTTCATAATCTGGATATATCCCTCATGGTAGCTATAGACCAAAGGTTGCTCAATCTGTGCTTCCCTGGCGCGCCAGTAATCCTTTTCAGCGTCTGTTAGCGCATAAGTAGTCCATGTATCTTCCAAATGATTGGCGCGTGCTTTATAAAAGGCATCTTCATCAACCGTCCACCCTTGAATCTCCTCAAGCTGCATGCCGGTCCAGGCGCGGATTTTATTAAATATTTCACTGTAAGGACGGGCATACTGTTCATATTCCGGTGTATTTGAATATTGCGCCACATCGGCAGGCACCTTTTTATAAGCATCAACCGTTTCTTGTAGCAGAGCTTGGTCAATCGCTCGCCCCGAAAGGGCCTCACTATTCGCCTTATCAATCAAAAAACCTTCATAGTGGGTTTCAACCGGCTCCCCCTCTACATAATAGGTGCCAAAAAGGCTAGAGGTTGCAGACACGCCGATACCGACCAGGCACAGCGCAAAGGCCATCCACACCATTCGACGCTTCAGAATTTTCTTCAACTCGTAACGAAATAATACCGTAAAATCACACATGAGGACGCACCTCCTCAAATTGGCTCAAATAAAATGCTTCCAAATCGCCTTTTTCTTGGGTCCACGGGCCCTTAAAAATAAGCTGCCCGTCTTTCATCATCAACACTTCATCGGCAATATGCTCCACATCCGACACAATATGAGTGGACAGAAGCACCAAGCTTTCCTCGCCGAGGGTGTCCAAAATGTTTCTAAACTTAACCCGCTCCTTTGGGTCAAGCCCAGCGGTGGGCTCGTCCATCACCAGGAGCTTCGGATGATTGAGCAAAGCTTGGGCAATACCTAAACGTTGCTTCATCCCACCGGAAAATGTTTTGATTTTCTTTTTTGCCACATCCTGCACGGTCACCAATTCCAATAATTCGTCCGTCCTCTGCCGTGCCTGTCGCTTTTGGATGCCCTTTAGGGCTGCAAAGTAAAGCAAAAAATCTCGTGCCGTAAATTCCGGATAGTAGCCAAAATCCTGGGGCAAATATCCCAGCATGGCTCGATATTCTTCACGACCGGCATTCACACCATTAAAGGACACCGTGCCGCTGCTAGGTTCAAGAATACCGCAAATCATGCGAATCAAGGTGGTTTTTCCCGCACCGTTTGCGCCTAAAAGACCCACAACGCCTTGCTCTAAGGTCACCGATACACGGTCGACAGCAATTTTATTTTTATATTGTTTGGATACACGATCTATGACAAGCGCCATAACAATCCCTCCGTTCCGATGATGAGGCTTCTACATTGTTTCACCACAGCAATCACTAAAAGAACCAGACACACAAACCACAACCATAGCGCATGCGGTTGATAAAGCATTGGTAACCAGCTGTGCAAAAAGATCCCACTCACAGAAATAGCAAGCGTAGCAATCACACAGGCCATCATCCCATCATGGCTCGCTAAATGTCTCACCAATGTCAATCCAAGGGTTGCCGTGAGTAAATACGGCACACCCATATAAGCAACGACCGCCCATGGACTAAAGGAGAGTTTAACAATCCCCATCAGTACTATCATTGCCATGATTAGCACATTAACAGTCCCTAAAACAACCAACCGCGCTAAGGTGACACAGCGCAAAGAAAACCGTGTCGCCATCTCCAGCTCCACCATACGATAGCTTTGAGAACGACCGCTTTCTGTGACAACCACCAAGGCCAAAAGCGGTGTCATCCCGGAAACGGCCCATAGACCATCCTTTGGTAAAATAGTCAATGTCATTAGTGCGATAACCAAAACCACCGCAGAAGCCACCCACGTCCATTTACGAATATAACGTGCCTGCAGCATGACTACCTCTGCCAAGGATAAATGCATCGGTGCAAATTGAGACAAAAACGCTTCCTTTCGCCTAGGAGGCGGGGCGGTGAAACCTTGCTTCAGATCATCTTTCCACTTTTTCATGGTCTTCCTCCTTTCGTAGCGCGCCTTTAAATTTTTTGGCAGCTGCCGCCACCTTTCGATACACCGCAAATCTCGAGATACCAAACATTTCTGCCATGACCACCACAGGCACCTCATTCACATAACGCAAAAGTAACAACTCCTGTTCCTCGTCGGACAGTTGGGCCAAAGCCATGTCGACACACATTTTTGTCACCAACCGCTCCTCCGGATTCTCCGATTTTTGCAGCGCACAGACATCATCAACACGTTTCCTACGACTGTCATCGATACAAAGATTGCGAGCAATGGTATATAGCACCTTTAATGCCGTCGTTTCCGAGCCCTGCCCATAATGCTCAAAATAGCGCAAAAACGCTTCCTGCGTTAAATCCTCCGCAAGTGACGCATCGTACACTCTAAAATAGCAATAACGATATATTTTATCATAGTGTTCTTCAATATGGAGCGACACCGACTATGACCCCCTTTCATACTGTTTAACGATTGGCGCCTTATTTTGTGCGGCCTTTGTCACAATTTTTTTATCATGCACAAAAAAAGTGAAGCAGCGCAACTCTGCTTCACTTTCTCCTGCTATAATCTACTGTTCCTATTACGGGCAACACATATTACATGGTTCGTAGCCACCGTTGCGAACTTCTTCGCGTGTGGTGGTAACGTATTGCGGATTCTTCATTTTCTTGACACTGGAACATTCCGGTGTGTGGAATTTCATGGTGTTGTCGTTGAGGACATACTCATGTACCTCTGCATCAGAGGCATCGACGCTGGCATTTTCCATGACCGCAGATTCATCTGCGAGATGGCTTTCACCGGTGGCGTAGTCAATACCGATTCCCGGTTGCACATTGTAGGCATAGACACAGTAGCAAATGCCTTCGCCTTTGTCTTCCACAGAGTAAGCTTCCATAAGAACGCCATTTGCCACAAGGTCATTGCCGGCAAAGACAGGGGTCACACGATAGAGTACATGGTTACCAGTTTCTTTCACATAATCGGCAACCATATTTTCAAACGGAAGCATCCCTTCCATGTTGAGGTAACGGGTACCGGTAATGAGGTTACATTCATTGGCATTTTCACCGGTGAGCTGATAGCCAATGAGGTGGCAACGGTTATAAAGGTATTTGCCGTCAACGTTGTCGTACTTTGCCATACGCCAGCCACTAGGCTTTACCTGGCCGATGCTGCCGCGCTTTTCGGTCGGCATGAGGTCTTGACCCACACAGGCCATTGCCACACCACAACGCCCCAGATTGTCTAACGGCGCATAGGTTTCGTAGGATTCGGTGGTCAGGTCACTTTCGGCAAAATACGGCACATTGTCGTGCACCACCGTAAAGGCAGCACCGGTATAGGATGGTACCTGCTCCGGCACAAAGACATCGGCAGTAGCTGCAATATCAACAGTACGGTCGTTATTCACCGCCTCCTCGGCCGCTTCAACAGATTGCTCACTGGCTGCACTGTTGGTAAATTTGTCGTTTTGGTCAACCCCGGCGTCATCTAAGGCACCGCAACCGGTAGCGATGCTCATGCTCATTACAATCGTCAATAACAGCGCCATCCATTTGCGTTGTTTCATCATAAATGGTATTCCTCCTTGGTGATTTTTTCATGGGAATGGCCTTCAAAATCCTCACTCGCCACAAGTGACCATTCCTCTAAATTCAAATCAAGATGTCGATCCGCCGGATAGTGACGATTCCAACGATACACAGTCAAAGCATCTATGCGCGCCCGCACCTGGTTAAGCGATTGGTCCTCCACAAAGCACCAAGCATCCTCAGGGGCTTCGGTCAAAAACGCCTCTGACACATGAATGTTTTCAGCTGCCTCAAAAAGTGATGCGGAATAGGCATTCATCCAGATGGACGCCCCATTCGCGCTACTGAGAATATCGGCAATAACGGCACAGTCTCGGCTTTGTCGTCTATGATTAAAGCACATCCCATTGCGGTCATCCAAGCATACAATAACTTTCATAGGCCTTCCCTCCTATCAATGATTGTTTACTCAGTATAGCATATTCCCCTATCAAGCGCGAGCCATCGACATAGCGACTTCTTTTGGAGTGCTTACGCCGTTTCTTGAGATTTTTCCTTGTTTTTCACCGTTATTCCCACTATTATAAAAATATCCAAACAAAAAAAGGGAGGCCTATCAATGATGACCATCGAAGAACAAGTCAAAGCCTTAAAGAAAGAGAAAGACTACTGCTGTACCCAATGTCTGTTTCAAATTGCCGGACTCGATACCCTTGGTCTTGAAGATGAGGCCTGCCAAAAGGCGCTGCGTTCCTTGGGCTGGGGGGTGCGCACCCAAATCACCTGCGGTGCCATTACCGGCGCTGCCATGGCACTCTCCTTGCATATCGACGACAAAAAAGAAATGGCGCAGGCCGTGGAAGACTATACCACCTGGTTTAAGGATGTGTACGGCGCCACCGATTGCGGCGACATCTTAGGCTGGGGTAAAAAGCCCGACGGCAGTTGCCACGACAAGGTCGTGGCCCCCTGCATCCGCAAGGTGCTGGAAATGGTCGACGCGCGCAAGAAATAATAGATAGACAAAAGACGACATCCGTAGATGCCGTCTTTTTTCTTATTCATATCGTTTACCCACATAATAAAGCGTGAGAACCATGGCTCCCATCACACACCAAACAAACGGCGTTTGTAGCCTTTCCCAAAGAGCGATGCCACCAATGTGGCTGACTGCAAGACAGACAAACGGCACCAACACTGCTGTTCCTAGCATGTAGCCACGCAGAACCGTTAATATCTGCAACCAATTGCCGTTGTTAATGGCAAGGCCTGCCAGATTGATACGAAAGATGCCCTGGGTGACAAAGCCAATGCGATTCGTATCATAATAAGTGGGCAATCGATCCTTGGCAAACACGCAGAGCCATATCGCACAAAGGAGCATCATCGCTGAAAGCATCGCGATATCTTTCAAGAACATCGGCGCTTCGCGCGCCACCAGCCACACACCCAAAAGGGTGAGTACACTAACCACACCACAGCTCACACACCACCCCTTATGCCATCGCTGCATGATGTGTTCCACCGGCGCCGGCGTTGGGGACAGTGTCGCATCCACCATTTTCGAGCGCTCTCCTTCTAAGAGCTCTGTCACAGTCACATCAAAGAGCGCTGCTAAGGGCAATAAAAGCCCAATATTAGGCAAGCTCGCACCACGCTCCCATTTACTCACCGTCTTGTTGGAAACAAAGAGCTTTTCTCCCAGCTCCTGCTGAGTCATATTCTTTTCTTTGCGAAGAGTCTGTAAAAAAGCACCGAATTTTTCGCAATCAATCTCGGACATAATCCCACCTCCTTGCCTTCCAGTGTACCGTCACCAGCCTTATTGCGCAATCTACCGTCGGGAGAATTGAGTGCTACGCCTATATAAAAAGACCGTTCTCCCTTGAGAACGGTCTCATTTTTCTTAAGATTCTACGGTAGCAAAGACTTCATATTCATCATAACCATTAAATGTACTTCTGTTTTGGATATTAAACGTTGTCTTTTCATTGGCCGGAATGCTATCAAGGCGTTCAGTGGAGCCACCGACGATTTTGCCACCTTTGTAGTAAACCACGCTGACCAATACGCCCGGAATATCGTAGGCGGTGTTATTGGTCACGGTACCGGTGTAGATGGCACGATTGTCTTCATGCTTTTCTTTGACATCGCTGACCTTGAGGTCACTTGCCGCAAAGACGCCGGAGCCTTCGTATGGGGTGATGTCATAGTCGGTGTTCTTGACCTTGATTTCCACAGAATCGGCTTGGCCGTTTTTACACTTGATGGTGTCGCCAAAGACCACGCGTGTATCCGGTGCAATGCCGTCTAAGGTACGTTTTTGCTTGCTCACCAAGCTACCGTCCTTAGCGCGTACGGTGATTTCGATGGTTGGGGACTTGATGGCATTGTATTTGTTGAGGTTTGCCAACTCAACGCCGTAATACACCATGGATACACCATTGCCAACGTGTTCAATGGCATAGCCGCTATCCACAAGCTTCACATTTTTAACGGTTTCAGCTTTTGCAGCCTCAACATTGCTCACACTAGTGTCGCTTGACTCATCCTTCTTGTCATCTTTGTCCTTCTTATCGTCTTTGTCTTTCTTGTCGTCCTTATCATCCGAATCGATGCCTTCTACTGCCAGATAGGTATAATCGGTTTCAGATGGCACCAAGATTACTTCATAGCCTTGTTGACCCGCTTCTAAAACGAGCTTGCCATCCTGATAGCTGAAATGACGGCTGGCATCCGGTGCCCCGTGGCTTGTGGTAGCCATGATGTCTTCATCACGTTCAGAGCTCCAGCTGTAGCTATCCGTTGCTTCCTTTGGCGCTTTATAGGTCCCTGCCCAATATACAGAGCCATGCTGATCGGTACTGCTGACCCAGTGCAATTCAATCAAATCGCCATGGATAAACCCTGCAAGATAGTAGCCGCTTCCCTGCGTCTCAGCGATCCAACTTCCAGTCAAATCCAAGGCATCTGCCTTTTCTTCTGTTGTCTCAGTGGCGACGGACCCTTGTGCTTCATCACCGCCATTGCCACAGGCTGGCAATGTTGTCACGGCAAGCATCAAAATTAAAGCGAGTATTTTTTTAGAAAACTTCATTCACCCATCTCCCTTCCCAACAGTCTTTATCAGGCATTTACGCCGATTTGTCCGGATAGTGGCAAAAGTTTCAAATTAGTAAAAATATCACGAATTTATTACAACACAATCCCCTCTAAAAGTCAACATGAAAGCGCCTTTTCGCCATTTTGGCTACCGTTCCAAGCCTTGCAAAGCAACGGATGAACAACAATCAGTCAATGGCTTGACGCAATGATTTTATCCCTATAAAATGAAAAAGTCGGGTGTCTTGTCACCCAACTGTACATAAGTTTGAAAGGATGAGAGGTTTGAATCAATTTCGCGCTTTCTTAAAACGCAAGGACATCGAAATTTCGTTACGTCGCTACGGCATTGACGCCCTTGGGGCGATGGCCCAAGGGCTCTTTTGCTCACTGTTAATCGGTACCATTATCAACACCATCGGTACTCAGTTTCACATTGAAGCATTGACACAGACGGTTGCTACAATCAATGGAACCGACTACACCGTGGGGGGCTTGGCATCTGCCATGAGCGGCCCTGCCATGGCGGTGGCGATTGGTTATGCACTGCACTGTCCGCCGTTGGTGCTGTTTTCTTTAATCACTGTGGGCTTCTCTGCCAATGCCTTGGGGGGCGCCGGCGGACCTCTCTCTGTGCTCTTTGTTGCCATTGTCGCTGCTGAGATTGGCAAGGCAGTCAGCAAGGAAACAAAGATTGATATTTTAGTAACGCCTTTGGTCACCATCGGCATTGGTGTCGCACTGTCGGCATGGTGGGCCCCACCTTTGGGCGCTGCTGCGATGAAGGTAGGGAGCCTTATTATGTGGGCCACCGAGCTGCAACCGTTCTTTATGGGGATTTTGGTGAGTGTGCTTGTAGGGATTGCCCTCACGTTGCCAATTTCCTCCGCTGCCATTTGCGCGGCCTTTGGCTTAACCGGTCTTGCCGGTGGCGCAGCGGTGGCCGGTTGCTGTGCGCAAATGGTTGGCTTTGCAGTGATGAGCTTCAAAGAAAACCGTTGGGGTGGACTGATTAGCCAAGGACTGGGCACCTCCATGCTGCAAATGGGCAATATTGTGCGCAACCCTTGGATTTGGGTGGGGCCGACCTTGGCATCGGCGGTGACCGGGCCACTTGCGACCTGTCTCTTCCATCTTGAAATGAACGGCACACCGGTATCAAGCGGGATGGGGACCTGTGGCTTTGTTGGTCCTATCGGTGTCTACTCCGGTTGGGTAGCAGATGTGGCAGAAGGCACAAAGGCAGCCATCGGCGCTTGGGACTGGCTGGGGATGGTGCTGATTTGTTTCGTACTTCCCGCCATTTTAGCACCGCTTTTTAATGCCCTCATGCGTAAGCTCGGTAAAGTCAAAGACGGCGATATGACCCTTGAAGATTAACAACAACCGCACATGAGACCCACGCGCATATCTGATTTTATTGCTTTTGTGGGAAAAAATAGTCTAAAAACGTGTTCTCATTTACCCTCAAGCGCGTTATAATAGCTAACGGTGATTGAAACACCGCTTTAAACTTGTTACTGTCATTGCAATCCCAACAGGTTGCCTATTTAGAGGAGGATGCACAATGGAATTTAATACCCAAGTTACTGCCCACAAGGACGACACCTACGCACTCGCTATTAACGTTGACTACGGTTTCTTTACTCCGGACGACTTCATTCAAATCGCTGAACTCGCTAAGAAGCACGGCGTTACCAAGATGATGGCAACCACCGCAAAGAAAATCAGCTTCTACAACGTACCGGCAGAAAATGTCAACCCACTTTGGGACGATCTCAAGGCGACCTTCGGTGCACGTCTCCGTACCCCAAAGGGCAAAATCATCGTTTGCCCAGGCAAAGGCGTTTGCAAATTTGCAATGCCTGGTTTTGACGGTCATGCAATGGCTGACGAAATCACCAAAATTAGCCAAGCACACAATGCCGGCAAAATCAAAGTTGGTGTATCTACCTGCCCACGTTGCTGCTCCATGGCGCAAGTACGTGACATCGGTGTATACGCAGCAGGCAAGGGTTGGACTGTCACCGTTGGCGGTAACGGTGCTTCCCGTCCACACACCGGTGGCGTTGTAGCATCCGGCCTCTCCGATGAAGAAGTGGTTGCTGTTGTTGATAAAATCTACACCTTCATCGAAACCACCAAAAACGGCGACGAACGTTCCGCAAAACTTTTGGACCGCGTTGGCGTGGATGAACTCAAGGCTTACCTTGAAAAATAATGATATCTATGACAAGCGCTTGCTATTCGGCAAGCGCTTTTTTATGTTATACTCACAAAAATTCATCAAGAAAGGCGGATTCGTATGCTCATTCAAAACGGACGCGATCTTTTACAACACTATGCCAATACTCAAAAAACGCCAAGCATCAAAGAAGTCGGTACCGGACTTTGGCATGTCCAAAACGTCGGACACAGCAATGCCATTATTATTGAAGGGGAGAAAGGTGTTATTTTAATCGATGCCATGGAAACCTTTGAGCGTGGGCAGGCGCTGCGCACGATCATCACCGAAAAAACCGGCAAACAGGTACATACCATCATCTTTACCCACGGCCATCCGGACCATCGTTGGGGCGCCGGTGCTTTTGCGGACTGTGTCTCCGAAATCATCGATTTTGCGCCAAAGACAGCCCCCCTCGCCCGTAGTCGTGAATTGATGGATATTCAAATGCTTCGCGGTGCGCGTCAATTTGGTTATATGCTGACCGATGAGGAAACCATCACCCAAGGCCTTGGCCCACGTGAAGGCGCTGTCTACGGCGAGAAGCACACTCCCCTCACCGCCACCACCACCTACAATGAAGACCACGTAGAGCGAGTGATTGACGGTGTGCACTTGCAACTGGTGCGCCTTGTCGGTGAAACCGACGACCAAATTGCCATTTGGTTGCCCGACCAAAAGGTATTGTGTTCCGGCGACAATTACTACGCCTGTTTTCCAAATCTTTATGCCATCCGCGGTAGCCAATACCGCGACATCGCCGCATGGATTGATAGCCTTGATGCACTCATCGCCTTTGATGCCGAAGTGCTTCTGCCGGGACACACAGCACCACTTATCGGTGCGGATACTGTACGTGAAACCCTCAGCAATTACCGCAACGCCATCGACTATATCTTGTCGGAAACCTTGCGTGGAATGAATGCAGGCAAAACCATCGACGAATTGGCAAGCACCATCCATTTGCCGGAACACCTCGCGTCCCTTCCATACCTAGGCGAACACTACGGTTGCACCGAATGGACGGTACGCGCCATTTATGTGGCTTATCTGGGCTGGTTTGACGGCAATCCGACCCGTTTACACCCACTCCCACCAAGCATCCATGCCGAAAAAACGGTGGCACTCATGGGCGGCATCGACGCTGTTTATGCCGCTGCGCAAAAAGCCTACAAGGATGCAGACTACCAGTGGTGCCTTGAGCTCTGCGATTTACTCGCAAACTGTGGCGACAGTGTCCGTGCAAACGCCCTCAAAGCCGATGCCATGACGCGCCTTGCCGATTTTGAAACCAGCGGCAACGGTCGTCACTATTACCTCGCTTGCGCCCATGCATTGCGTGGCGAATAATCTGATTAACAAAAAAATCCCAAGTCTCGTCTTTACAGGCGAGCTTGGGATTTTATTTTGCAAAAAATTATTCAGCTGCGACAACTTGTACCTTCAAGGTGAATTTTACTTCCGGATGAAGCTTCACGGTTGCATTGAAGGTGCCGAGTTCTTTGATTTTTTCATCAAGAACGATTTTACGCTTGTCGATGTCTACATTGAAGTCATTCTTAATAACTTCAGCCACTTCCTTGTTGGTGATGGTCCCAAAGAGCTTACCGCCGGCACCTTCTTTGGCCTTAATCACCACTTTTTGATCCTTCAAGCGTGCTTCGATGCCTTCAGCTTGTGCTTTTTCGTAAGCACGGTCTTCGGCTTCTTGGGCTTGTTGTTCTGCCAAACGCTTGAGATTTGGCTTGGTGGCTTCAACAGCCACATTATTCTTAAAAAGGAAGTTATGGGCATAGCCGCTCTTCACGTCTACGACTTCGCCACGTTTCCCAACTTTAGGGACATCTTCGGTTAAAATTACTTTCATACTGATTTTGCTCCTTTCTGTGTTGTTCTCAGATGACGGAAATCAGAGATACAGTCAAAGACACCAAAAATCGCCAACACGACGATTAAATAAATCCCCATGAAGAATGCCAACATCACATACAAAAACTTCATGAGTGGTGACGCTTCCGAGAACTTGAGCTTGGCGATGGTGTAAGAGAATCCGTCTACCACCATGCACGCCGCTCCTATAACCATAACATTAACCGCCACAATCCACAAGAGGGGAATGTCAATATAGCGGTTTGCGAGCAGGGCAATCCATGCCCCCAAAAATGGGATCAGCACCCATGTCGGCATGATGATGGATTTCATATTTGGATGTTCTACATTCGGGGTGATGTTCATGCGCTTGCAAACCCAATGCAAGAGCCAGAGATGAAGCGCCGTCATTACCGCAAAGAGCACCATATAAATGCTAGGAAGCATTTGCATCAAAAGATGGGTGGTGTGTTTAAAGCTCTGTTCCGCTTCCATTGCTGTGATGCCACTGGTTTGTGCAACGGTTTCAAACACGCCCATGCTTTCGGCGCTGGCAATCATGTCTTTTTCCATGGTGAGGTAGGTTTGGCTAAAGGCACCGAAATCAAAGCCCATAAGAGCAAGCTGAATCAGCAAATAAAGCCCCATCCCCACTGCTTGGGTCACAGTTACAAAGAGAAAAACACTGCCATAGTGACGTTTTTGCTTCACAAGTGCCCCACCGACAATCCCCATGAGGGCACTTTGACAAGCAAAGCCCAACCCGGCAAGGGGACCGCCCAAAAGAATAGCAACGAGAACACTTGCTACCACCGTCACCAAAACAGCAAAGCGTACAGACACCAAAAGCACCGCCACCGCAATGGGTAGTGGTGCTACAAGGCCAAAGAAAAGCGGCAAAAATTGGCTCATTGCCGCAAATGCCACCGCAAGGGCTGCAAGCATCCCGCCTAACGCAACCGGTGATTGGGTTGGTTGTGGACGACTCATATTGCACACCCCTCCTTAACTTTCACGGTCAACTTGATGGAAGGTTTTGAGGTTCCCGATTTTCGCGCTGCGCGCCTTGAGTACCTCATCCACCGCAGAAAGTGGGATGCCTTGATCGACAAGCATCACCATCAGGTGATAAATCAAATCACACACTTCTCCAACGGTTTCTTCCTGAATGCCGTTTTTCGCGGCAATAATGGTTTCGGCGGATTCCTCGCCAATCTTTTTGCAAATTTTGTCCAACCCCTGCTCAAAGAGATAGCAGGTGTAAGAGTTTTCTTGTGGTTCTGCTTGACGTGTCTTCACCACGTCATACAACAAATCCATACTTTCCATTTCATTGCGCCTCCGTATCTACAATTGTATTAAAGAAGCAGCTGTGGCGACCGGTATGGCAGGCCGGTCCGGTTTGTTCAACAACAATGAGTAAGGTGTCGTCGTCGCAATCGCCCATCATTTTAACCACACGCTGCACATGGCCCGAGGTCGCGCCTTTGTTCCAAAGTTCTTGGCGCGAACGGCTCCAAAACCAAGTATAGCCTGTTTCGATGGTTTTTGCCATACTTTCACGATTCATGTAAGCAAGCATGAGCACCTCACCGGTGCCAACCTCTTGTACAATAGCAGGAATGAGGTCGCCCTTCTGAAAATATTTTTCAATGTCGATTTGAATAGCCATGATGATCTCCTATCTAGCCGCAATGCCACGCGCACGCATGGCATCCTTGACTTCGTCAATGGTGAGCTCCCCGTAGTGAAAGAGGGAAGCAGCCAACGCGGCATCACAACCGGTTTCTTCAAACACCTCGGCAAAATCGTCAATGGAGCCGGCCCCACCGGAAGCAATCACGGGAATATTGACTGCGTCACACACGGCCTTGGTCATTTCAAGGTCATAGCCCGCCTTGGTGCCGTCGGCATCCATGGAGGTAAGAAGAATTTCTCCGGCACCGCGTTCTTCGAGCTCTTTGACCCATTCGATGAGGTCCTTGCCGGTATCGATGCGACCACCGTTAATCACCACGTGCCAGCCGTCATCCATGCGCTTGGCGTCCACCGCACAAACGATGCATTGGCGCCCGAACATGGCTGCAGCTTCGTTAATGAGCTCCGGTGTGCGTACCGCCGCGGAGTTAATGCCCACCTTGTCACTACCTGCACGGAGGGTATCGCGCACATCATCGATGGTGCGAATGCCGCCCCCCACTGTGAGAGGCACAAAGACCACTTCCGCCGTACGGCGCACGACATCGAGCATGGTGCTGCGCCCTTCATGGCTGGCTGTGATGTCCAAAAATACAATTTCATCGGCATTGGCATCACTGTATTGCTTGGCAAGCTCAACCGGATCGCCGACTTCCTTGATACCAACGAAGTTCACGCCTTTAACCACCTTGCCGTCGCGCACATCCAAGCAAGGAATAATTCGTTTTGCAAGCATGGTTACACCTCCTTTGCGAGTGCGAGGGCTTCTTCCAAAGAAAGGGTGCCTTCATAGAGGGATTTACCGCAAATGGCCCCGTAAAGCCCCGCATTTTTCAAATCGCAAATGTTTGCAATGTCGCGAATACCGCCGCTGGCAACGATGTTCACATCAGGGCACGCCTGAATGAGCTGTTCATAATGTGTCACACTTGGACCACTCAAGGTGCCATCCTTGGATATATCGGTGTAAATAATGGTACGCACCCCAGCTTCGCCCATGGCCTTGGCAAGGTCTACAAAATGCACATCGCTGGCTTCCAGCCAACCACTGCCGCGCACCATGCCATCCTTGGCATCGATGCCAACAGCCACCGCATCGCCGTAACGCGCCACCGCTTCACGCACCAATGCCGGATTATGAAGTGCCACAGAGCCCAAAATCACGCGGCTAATGCCACCTTCAATATAACGAGCAATGTCCTCTAAGGTACGAATGCCACCACCGAGCTCCACCTTGAGGCCGGTTTTTTGCGCCACTTCGATAAAAATATCGTCATTAACCGGATGGCCTTCGCAAGCGCCGTCCAAATCCACCATGTGAATCCATTCGGCACCGGCCTGTTCAAATTGCTTGGCAGTTTCAAGGGCATTGTCCGCTACCTTATGCACGGTATCAAATTCCCCTTGGTACAAACGCACCGGAGTACGGTCTTTTATATCAATTGCCGGTAAAATAATCATCCAACCAGCCTCCCAAAATTCTTTAAGATCTGCAAGCCCACCTCGCCGCTTTTTTCCGGATGGAATTGACAGCCAAAAATGTGGTCACGCCACACCATCCCCGGGAAGGTTTCACCATAGGTGGTTGCAAGGGCAATGTATTTGTCGTCGGTTTCTGCACAAAAGGAGTGCACATAATAGAAATAACTTTCGTCCGCAATGCCTTCGGTGAGTGGGCATTCATGAACGATGTGGGCGGTATTCCAACCGATGTGAGGGAGCTTTTGGCCATCCGCTCGAAGCTCGCGCACTATCCCCGGAAGTAAACCAAGCCCCTTGGTCACACCAAATTCACGGCCTTCTTCAAAGAGCATTTGCAAGCCCAAACATACGCCTAAAAAAGGCTTTTTTTCCGCCTCTTCTTTTAAAAGGTCTACCAATCCGGTGGCATTTAATTTTGCCATGGCGTCACTAAAAGCGCCAACCCCTGGGAGAATAATCCCACGCGCGGCCTTAATTTCTGCGGCATCCTTCGTCACCACATAAGGTAAGTTCAAATAGCGCAGGGCATTGCATACGCTAAAAAGATTCCCTGCCCCGTAATCAATGACTGCAATCATCATAACACCCCTTTGGTAGAAAGCACACCACCGTCACGTGGAGACAACGCATCCTCTAAGGCATGTGCCACGGCTTTAAAGATCCCTTCCACGATGTGGTGTGCATTCTTTCCATAAAGCACTTCCACATGCAAGGTGATTCCTGCATTCATCGCAAAAGCACGCAAAAATTCTTCGGTCATTTCTGTGTCGTAGTCGCCAATCATCGGCGCTTGCACCTGTTCGCCGCCGCGATACACCAAAAACGGACGACCGCTCACGTCAACCACTGCACGGCAAAGGGCTTCGTCCATTGGGATGATGGCACTGCCATAACGCTTAATGCCGGTTTTATCAATAACTTCTGCCAAGGCTTTACCGAGCACAATGCCAATATCCTCGATGCTATGATGGCTATCCACCCACACATCGCCGTCACAATTTAACACCAGTCCCCAACCGGCATGGGTTGCAAGGGCGGTGAGCATGTGGTCAAAAAAACCAATGCCGCTGGCTATGCGCACTTCGCCGCCGTCTAAATTCAAAAACAAATTGATACTGGTTTCCTTGGTTTGTCGTTCTGTTGTTACACTTCTCATTGTTCCAGCTCCTTTAAGCACGCTTCAAGGGCTGCCAAGCATGCCGCATTTTCTTCCGCAGTACCGCTATTGATACGCAAGGCATTCGGCTGTGGCTTACGAATGAGCACGCCGTGATTTTGCATGCTTTCGAAAAGCTGAGGTGCCACATCAGTCACAATGTAAGCAAAGTTGGTCGCCGATGGGAGCACCTTCCCCAAGGCATCATAGCGTTCCGCAAGCCCTGCAAGCCCAGTCATCAATTCCTTGGTGCTCTCATTGATGGCAACAATCGCTGCGCGAATTTCGTCTTCACGACGAAGCACTGCGGTGGCAAGCTCTTGGGTCAAACGCCCGACATTATAAAATGGTTTGCCGATTTGTAAAAGGTCGGTCATTTCCGGTGTGGTCACGGCAAAGCCCACACGAAGCCCTGCCATCCCAAGGGCCTTAGAGCAGGTTTTGAGAACAATCAGATTTTCCTGAGTGCCTGCTAAATCCAATACGCTTTGGTCGGAGAAATCCATATAGGCTTCATCTACTACTACGATACCATCAAAGCCGTTAATAATGCGAAGCACCTCTTCACGGCAAAGCGCTACGCCGGTTGGATTGCAAGGGTTGGAAAAAATTAGCATCGCCGCATCGCGTTCCTTGCAAAGGGCAATTAAGGCTTCAACATCGATGGTGTAGTCATCCTGTTGATAGATGATTTCTTCCACCCCATTCATGTAAGCCCCATTGCCGTACATCGAAAAATCAGGGTTAACAGTCACAACACGGTCACGCGGTGCCACCAAGCAAGCAAAAAGCAGTTCAATCAATTCATCGCTGCCGTTGCCCGCCGTCACATGTTGCCAGTCCACCTTGTAGAGGTCGGCAAAAGCTTGACACAACGCGATGGCACGAGGGTCCGGATAACGGTTAAAATCACAGTTTGCCACAATAGATTGAAATTCTTCCATTAACGCTGCGGATGGACGTACAAAGCTCTCGTTGGCGTTTAAAACCACCGAACATGGCTTGCCGCCTGGGCTATAAGGCTCTCTGCCCTTAAATTTATCGCTCAATCTCATTGGTTCTTCCTCACTTTCACTGCATTGGCATGCGCGGTCAATCCTTCGGCTTCCGCAAAGCGAATGATGTCATCGCATCCATCCATAAGTGCACATTTGCTGTAAGACGTAAATGCCATGCGTTTATAGAAGCTGTCCACCCCAAGTGGGGAGAAGAAACGGGCAGTGCCACTTGTTGGCAACACGTGGTTCGCACCGGCATAATAATCGCCCACCGGTTCCGGCGTCCAAGCCCCCAAGAACACAGAGCCTGCGTTGGTAATACGTCCTAAGGCACGTTCCGGTTCAGCGGTCACCACTTCTAAATGTTCCGGCGCTACTGCATTGGCATAGTCGATGCAATCATCAATACTAGGAAACACGGCAATCAAGCCGTAATCCGCCAAGGATTTCTTAATAATATCGGCACGACTCAAATTCTCGAGTTGACGCGCCACCTCTTCCTTCACCGCTTCGGCGAGGGCTTCGGAATCCGTGAGCAACACGCCGCCGGCAAGAACATCATGTTCGCATTGGCTCATGAGATCCGCGGCAATAAAACGTGGGTTGGCATCGCCATCGGCAATAATCAATATTTCACTTGGTCCCGCAATCATGTCAATATCCACAACGCCATACAACAAACGCTTGGCAGTGGCAACAAAAATATTCCCCGGACCAACAATCTTATCGACTTGTGGGATGGTCTCGGTGCCATAGGCAAGCGCTGCCACTGCTTGCGCGCCGCCCATCATATAGATGCGGTCTACACCAGCCACAGCTGCTGCCGCCAAAATCACATCGCGCGGTTGACCGTCCTTATTCGGCGGAGTCACCATCACAAGCTCCGGCACACCGGCAATCTTTGCCGGAATCGCATTCATCAGCACCGAGGACGGATAAGCCGCCGTGCCACCCGGTACATACAAGCCCACACGTTGAAGCGGACGCACACGTTGCCCCATATAGGCCCCGTTTTCACGAAAATCCACATAGCTTTCTTGTACCTGTTGTTCATGGAAACGTCGAATGTTTGCCGCTGCGTTTTCCATCGCTTGCAAGAGATCCGCATCAATATGCCCCTTTGCTTCAGCAATCGCTTCGGCTTCAATTACCTTCACCGGTCCTTCAACATGATCAAATTGGGCCGAGTAACGCATCACTGCCGCATCGCCTTCGCGACGCACATGATCAATAATATCTGAAACGGCACGGGTCACGTCGGCATTCGTTTCCTGCTGACGGGCCTTGAGTGCCTTTAAATAATCAAACTCCGCCTTGCCATCGGCAATGATTGTTCTAATCATTTTGCTACCTCCTTCAAGGCTTCAATCGTATCAATCAAGGTGTTGATTTCATTTTTCTTGAGCTTCATGCTGGCAACATTGACAATAAGACGGGCACTCACTTGCATGACATCTTCAACTTCTACCAAGCCGTTTTCACGAAGGGTATTGCCGGTTTCAACAAGGTCCACAATCCCATCAACAAGCCCTAAGAGTGGCGCCAATTCCACGGAGCCCTCAATCTTGATAATGTCTACGTCCATGCCCTTACGTGCAAAGAAATCGCGGGTCACCTGTGGATATTTGCTCGCTAAGCGTTTCACGTCATAGCCGCTGTAAAAGTCGCTGTCCTTTGGCGCAGCAAGGGCAAACTTGCATTGACCAAAGCCCAAATCCAGCACTTCATAAAACGCCCCACCACGTTCAGTGATGGTATCCTTCCCAACCACACCGATGTCGCAAACGCCGTGTTCCACATAGGTGATGACATCCGGCGCTTTTGCAAGCACCACTTCAATGTCATCGCCCACCGGTAAAATCAATTTTCTACCCTTGGTTTCAAAGGCGCTCACATCGAGGCCCATCTTTTCAAAAAGTTCCACTGTTGATTTTTCCAAGCGGCCCTTTGTTAATGCAATTTTTAACATCACTTACACCTCCAACCATTCGGCATTGCCATCGTGGTAATAAATCACCGTCGGAATGTCACGCGCACGTGCTTCTTCCTTTGCCTCCTCCAAGGAGTTGGCCAAGGACCATTCGGCACACATTTGACGAGCACTCATCCATTGGAAGGCGCGCGGCATGTCTTCAATTTCCGCATACACCAAATCCAACTTGGAATAGAAAAGCGGTGAACGCTTTAAGAGCACTTCCGCCAACTGGTCGACCTGAACCCCAAAGCCAATTGCGGCAGCATGCATATCAAAATCATCCAAAAGGTTGTCATAACGCCCGCCGGAAAGTACCGCCTTACCGGCACCGCCGATGTAGCCGCGGAAAATAAGCCCGCTATAGTAATCCGCTTGGTTAATCAAGCCAAGGTCAATCATGATGTTTTCTTCCATTTCCATGGCTTCAAACTGGTCGTAAATCCACGCCAACTGATTGATGGCTTCGGTAATGGAATCATCGAGGCCTTCCATCAAACTGCGCGCTTGCTCTAAGGTATCGCGCCCACCGAACAAACGTGGGAGCTGACGGAGCACATGGGCTTCGCGTTTTTCATTGTGACGTTCAAGCACATCGTTTAAAGCCGAGTAGTTCTTTTCCTCAACGGCGGTAAAGAGGGCTTCACGTTCAAACTCGTCAATATCCAAACGATCCACCAAGGTTTTGAAGATACCCACATGCCCGAGCTCTAAACGATAATCGTCGCCGAGGTCGATGGCATAAAAGACATCACACGCCATCTTGAGCATTTCCATGTCGCTACGCACCCCTTGGGCACCAATCACTTCCACACCCATCTGACGCATCTCATGGCTAATCCCATCCAAGGTGCGGCTGGTGCGGTAAACGGTCTGATCGTAACAAATACGAAGCGGCATGGCTTTGTTTTTGTACTTGGTTGCAACCAAGCGCGCCATCGGAATGGTGGAGTCCGGTCGCATGACAATCAGATGCCCGTTTCTGTCGCTCAATTTATACATGCTTTCAGCAGGGAAATATTTCCCATTTGAACCAAAAACGTCAAAAAATTCAATCCCTGGGGTACGTACTTCACGGAACCCTCTGCAATAAAAGAAGGTACGGAGATTTTTTTCAATATGTGCTTGGGCTTCACTCGCCTCGAATAATACGTCTCTGGTCCCTTCCGGGGTTAATTTGGAATAGTTTTTCATTGTTCTCATGTGACTCTAACTCCTTTCACTTCATTAGTTTACCACGGTAAAGCGTTAACGTCAAGCAGTTTAATTTTGTTGTGCTTCACCGTATGCTTGAAGGGCATCGTTCACATCATCATGGTCATAGAAACGATAGCCCATTTCTTCGGTCCACTGACGAATGGAGGCATTGTCCGGATGGTCCGGATTGGTGAGAATATCTACCAGCTCATAGTATCCGTCAAAGCCACCGCAGGCTTCAAATGGTGCATTCCCCAATCCTTCACGCACCACCGGCACGTCTGGCCCGTCCTCGATAATATCCACAAGCTCAATATCATAGGTCCAGTCATCACTAAAATCGTAGATGTATTGGATTTTGCGGTGCTTTAAGGTCAATGGATCCAACGGCAATTCCTCTGCCCAAACCACTTCTACGGAATTGTCGACGGTAAAGCCTTCTTCCTCCTTTTCGGCGAGATAGGCCTTGCCGGCATCGCTCTTTAAGAACAGATAGCTTTCATAGAGATCACTATCCACAGTGATACGCATTTTTGGATCCTCAACAATGAACTCATACAGTTCTCGGTTGGAATAACCAAACATCAATTGCAAACAATCGTGCAATTGGGTAAAGGTATAGGTCATTGGCACACTGAAACGGCGCCATACTGGTGCTGCACTGTCGCGTAAGGTTGCGGAAAAATACAAAGATTTCATGCTTATAGCTCCTTTATACTGAATCATTGATTGTAAAAAAGTATATCATATTTTGAGAGACTAAAGAATATGCCTCAGATACGCAGTATCAAAAAAGCCCACGCAATCGCGCGGGCTTTTGAATTAGTCGTCTTTTGTACGTTCAAAGGAAAGGGTTACACCGCCAAAATCGCCGGCAAGAACATTGTCCTTTACTTTTTTCAGCTTAAGGTCACGCCCTTCCGAATGAATCACTAAGCCTTCTTCAGTGGCATCCCAAGGGTCGGTGGCGTTATCGTCTTCGGTAACAATGGTGGCTTTGCCGTTGTTGTCCACTGTCAAAGTCATCACACCGTACACATCCTCTACATTCACCGTCACATCTGAAAGCTCCGCCGTTGTCGCCTTCCACAGGCCCACATATTCGCTTTCTTGCTTGCCTTCACCACAGCCTGCAAGCAACACCATAACAAGCGCGAGCACCATGGCGAGCACCCTTTGTTTCTTCATCGGCTTTTTCCTCCCTTTTTTCATAACTCTTACTGTGTTCAATTTAAGTATACGTTACTGCTAGCGTATGGGCAATCCGTTACAAAAAAAAATGCAAAGTCCGTAGACTTTGCATAAAATTATCTCATTTTTCGTGCACGCACTGCCATATTGGCACAGCAGTTAATGATGATTTCCTCCACAAAGGCATCCATCTCAAGCCCTGCGGTGCTCTTGCTCTTTACATCACACGCCACCAGCTCGGTAAACATCTCGCTGACTGCTTCTGTCGGCACGCGTTGGGCTTGACCCATGAGCTTTTTGACGTAAAATTCATGACGCTTAAGCTCTGCTTTAATGGCACCTAAGCCTTGCCCCTCTGCAAGCATAGATTGCACCACCAAGAGTCTTTTGGCGGTATCAATCAATTGACGCAATACCTGCGGCGATTTTGTCCCCAAGTACAAACAATCACGATACGCCGCTAAGGCATCACGGGTTTTCCCTGCCACAACCGCATCCAACAGATTAAAAATGGTGCGACTCGGTGTCGGCGTCACAATGGCTGCCACCGCTTCCTCGGTGATGAGAATGTCCTCGCTGTCCTTGAGGTAAAGGCTCAGCTTTTCTAACTCATTGGCAAGCAGCAAGGTCCCGTCCTGCGGCGCAATTTCTTCCATCATGGCCATGGCCTGCGGCGTGAAAGATTTTCCCATTTTTTTAGCTTCGGCTCGAAGCCACGGTGCCACCTCGCGCCCCTTCGGTTGCATACAATGAATGCCATCGGTGGCAGCAATAACCTTCTTTAAATAAGCACTCGGCGCTTCTTCGGTGGTATAGCGGAAAATCAACAGTGCATCCGGATTTGGAGACTGGCAAAAAGCCAATAAGTCCTCTTCCTCTTCCGCCGAAATCAAGCCCTTTTTGCGAGCACCGGCAGCAAAAAACGCCGGCTCACGCACCACCACCACGCGTCGTTTTGCCATAAACGGCAGACTGCGCGCCACTACAAGCACCTGAGAAGCACTGACTTCACTCCCATCAAGGCGCTCAAGGTTGAAAGGGCGGGTGCCCTCATCAGGAAGCACCCGCTCTATCAATTTTTCTATGTCGTTGTCCATACGATGGCCGTCATTGCCGTAGTATACGCGTACGCCACTAGGTAGACTCATCGTCTGCCACCGTTGTTCTTATCTTTCAAGCGTTGTTCCAAGCCTTGTCGCCCTGCATTGGAGCCCACGGATGGATTCTTCATGTTGGTCGCATTCAGCCCGCCGTTGCTTGGCTTCTTATTTGGATGTGGCTTTTGCGGTGGATGTGTCCCATTTTTTGGATGTGGATGCCCACCGTTTTTTGGTGCCGGACGCTTTTGCGGCGGACGGGTTACACGACTTTGCGGCTGTTTACCCTGTGGCGCCTTCTTTGGTGCACGCTTTGCCACGCGATGCATGTTCTTAAAGAGGAAAATCATGCTTGCAATATAGGCAATCACCAACAGTACACAAAGCACCATCCACCAATTGATGCCGGCCTTGACCGTATCTTGTGCCTTCAAAGGCACTTCGTCAATGACCTTATCGCCTTCGTAAATCTTAATGGCACCGACTTGATCGCCTTTATTGATTGGAAGCTCTACTTGATCCAATACCACCATGGAAGAATAATTGCTGCTGTCCCCTTCTACGGTAGTGATGGCATAATCCTTACTTGCGGCCACACGCACCGCTTTATCCTTCGCAAAATTCATCGTTGTTACAGTGGTGCCCTTGTTTACCAAATTTACCACAGAAGTGTTCTCAATCCCCACATTCAGACACTCTTGCATTTGGGTGTAGGCGCCATCCTCAGACTCACAATCAAGCATTGCCCCAACAATGGTACGATTGCTCTTGGTAAGACTGGCAGTCAAGTTTGTTGGCTCAGATGGGCTTACCTTAATCCCTACCGCATTGGCTTCAACATCTTGCATACCGTTGACATTGGTCACTGTATCTTGGTTCATTTCACTTTCCCATTCCAAGGTTGGCTGAATCGCCAATTCCACATACTTTGGAAGGGTTGACGCATGCGCCGCCAAGATTGCCATGTCACGCGCGGTAGAAGTCTGTCCATCGGCCTTGCCGTAGACAGAGCCAAAGGTGGTATCAGTCATACCGAGGTCCTTGGCACGGGCGTTCATTTCATCAACAAAAGCCTTTTCAGAGCCGGCAATATGCTTAGCAGCGGCAATGGCTGCATCGTTGGCATTGTAAATAATAATACCTTCAAGCAAACTGCTCAAATTGATTTTTTCACCCTTGCGCAAATACAAACGATTGCCCTTATTAGCGGCTTCCGGAATTTCCGGCACAGTCACGGAATCGTTGAGATTACCCGATTCGATGATAATCACTGCGGTCATCATCTGTACCAATGTCCCCGGATCAATCGCCTCATCATAGTTCTTGCCAAACAAAACTTGATTGGTATCTCCGTCAATAATTGCATAGCTGGAAGCATCCACCTCCGGCACATCATCCTTTTCGATGATGTCTGCAAACGCTGCCGCAGGGGCCATGCTAAGCAACATTGACAAGGTCAACACCAGGGATAAAACCCTTTTCTTCATGCTGCATTCACTCCTTGTGGTTATTATATGTAAATAATTAAAGCCCATAATTATAACTATTATATACAAAAAACAACAACGCGACCAGTCTATCCGAGCATAATTGCGATGATTGATACCATACTGCAACTTTTTAAAGGCAGTCTACGCCCTAACAAAGAAAGCCCTTGCAAAAGCATGAAATCTCTAGTATTATAAATCATGCAACACGGGGGTATGGCGCAGTTGGGAGCGCGTCTGAATGGCATTCAGAAGGTCAGGGGTTCGAATCCCCTTATCTCCAGTCCGCACCACAGCAATGGCTGTGGTGTTTTTTTGTGCGCTTTTTTACATCACATCAGAAATCTCATAGCCATCACGCAAGGAGCATGTTATACTAATAGTATATTATAGTACCATGTCAGGAAGGGAGGCGTCGACTATGGCTGATTGGTTGACAAAAATACGCGAGTGGTTAGAGCTTCACACAAGTTGGAAAACATTGGGCTTTGCTGTTGCAGTGATTGCGGTGTGTGCGTTTTTTGGCGGCACGGTGTATGAAGACTGGCAAGCAGAGCATGCCGGCTTGGCGTTGGTTGACGAGGCGCCATCGGCGCTTGATGAAAAAAGCAGTGCTCCCAAAGAAGCAGACGCGACGAAATCAACAAGCGAGGTCAAGGTGCATGTGGTCGGCGCGGTAACCACTGCAGGCGTCTACACTCTTCCTGCAGATGCTCGTGTGGATGACGCGGTGCGTGCCGCCGGCGCCACTGCCGATGCCGATTTGTCCCAGCTCAATTTGGCACAAAAGCTCTCTGACGGGCAAAAAATCACCGTGCCAAAAGTGGGAGAAACCGCGCCTGCTCAAGCCACCACCGGTGTAAGTAGTACCGGCGACGCGACCACCCCAGATGTAATCATAAATATCAATACCGCTTCCTTGGAGGAACTGCAAAACCTTCCTAATATCGGTGAGGTTCGTGCGAATGCCATCATCGCTTACCGCGAGGAGCACGGTGGCTTCAAAACCATCGAGGAATTGCAAGAGGTGAGCGGCATTGGTGAAAAAACCTTTGAAAAATTAAAAGCCCATGTGACTGTCTAAAAAAGGAGACGACTATGCGCATCTACCCTGTCAAAAGACCCCTGTGTGCGATGATTCTTGCATTCATCGCCGGTCTTTGGCTGAGCAATGTGTCCTCATTGCTTGCGGGTGGGTGCGTTTTTTTATGTCTGGCGGCGACACTTATTTATGCCTTGCACCTGCGTCAGAGGTGGGTGGCGCTCGCTTGTCTTGTAGCAAGCGTCGGTGGCTTTTTGTTTATGAGCCACACAACCGCTCTTGAACAAGAACTCATCCCCTATCACAATAAGGAGGTACAAATTGAGGCGCAGATTGTTCGCGCACCAGCAAACCGCACCTATGTGGATGCCGCCGTCACCGCCCTCAATGAACACGATTTTAAGGAGCCGGTTAATATTCGTATCAAACGTCCTTGGGAGGATGCCACCACCTATGACATACGTGGCACTTATCAATTTAATGGCACCTTGGTAGCGCCGGCAGTACAAACCAATCCCGGCGGCTATGACGAAGCCAGCATGCTCGCCCAACGCGGCATTTACTCGGTCTTAGAAACAACGGAAAGCGGTTCCCTGATCCATGCCCCAGCATCATGGGCACGAGCCGTCAACCATCTCAAAGGGGTTTACACCAATATTCTTTCCCACTACTTAAACGACGGTGAGCAAGCACTCATTGCCGCCACACTCTTTGGCGATGTGGCGGACCTCAGTGAAGATTTCTATATGGCAAGTCAACAATTCGGTATTATTCATATTTTCTCGGTCAGCGGATTGCATGTGACCTTTATTTTAGGGTTTATCCTTGCCCTTGCCAAACTTTTACGCAGGCAAAACAGTTGGGGCTTGCTGCTTCTATTGGTGCCCTTGTTGACCCTCTATACCCTCTTGAGCGATGCCAGCGCTCCGGCGATTCGCGCCAGCCTCATGGGGATACTAACGCTTTTGGCACTCCGACTGTTACGCTATCGTGATCCGCTCACGATCGTTGCCTTGGCAGCTTTTATGCTTCTCATTGCCAATCCTTACAATCTCTGGCAAATTGGGTTTCAGCTCTCCTTTCTCGCTATGCTCGGCTTGATTCTTATCCCACAGCATCTCGCACCTTATTTCCATCGCTTGCCTTCATGGCTTGCAGACGGCATCGCCCTCTCCCTTGCCGCGGAACTGGTTTCACTGCCATTGGTGGCATACTATTTCTACACCGTATCTCCTCTTTCCACGGTGATGAATCTTCTCGTTGTACCGTTTTTCAGTCTATTGGTGCCCTTGTCCTTGGGCGCGCTCTTAGTGGCAGGGGTCTTACCTGCCCTTGGTGGCCTATTTTTCTTACCGGTAAAGGCCATCATTACCGTCATTGTGGCACTGATGAATATCATTCATCACTTTGTCGGCACCCTCCACTTCCATATCGGACAACCCGCCCTTGGACTACTGTGTTTCTACTATCTGGGATTGCTCCTCTTTCTACTGGTACCGCTTAACGCCCCGCGTATCCACGCCCTTGCCCTTACTGCGGTCTGTGCCCTGGTTGCTGCGCTATGCCTGCGTCCGGCGGCACCTGCCGACTTGCGCCTTTCAATGTTTGATGTGGGACAAGGCACCGGCTGTGCCTACCAAAGTACGAACGGTGATTGGCTAGTCTTTGACACCGGTCCCGGTAGCGATGCCCTTGCCCAAAGCCTCCGGTATTATGGAGTAAACCGTATCGATACCATCGTTCTCAGTCATGGTGATGCCGACCATATCGGCGGGTTGGCTCATCTCTTGCGTGATTTTCATGTAAAACAGCTCATTGCCTCACCCGCTGCCCAAACCAGTGAAGAATGGCAGATGCTCACACCTTATCTAAAGGACACCGCCATCATTAACGCCAACCGCGCGCTCACCTTTCACGCCGACGGCTTATCTCTCGAATGTATCCTGCGTGATATAGGCACCGATGATAAAGAAAACGCCAATCAGGTCATTGCCCGTTTGACCGACAACAACACAAGCTATCTCTTTACCGGCGACAGCAACGCCGATACCTTAACGAATCTGCCATGGCAGGAGCCAACGGATGTGATTATTGTCCCTCACCATGGTAGCAAAAACAGTTGGAACGAGGACTTCTATCAAACGCAAGACCCGCGTTTGGCATTGATTAGTGCAGGCCGCGGCAACCGCTACGGACACCCGCACAAAGAAGTTACCGACGGTCTCACCGCCCTCGCTATCCCAACCTATAACACCGCAGAAAACGGCGCCATTCAGCTTTACAATACCGTAAACGGTCTCGCCATCGGAACGTTTTTAAAAAATCAACGTCCCTCCCCTTGACCCTCCTCTTAGGTCAGAGCATATACTACAACCAGATTCGAATCCATCAATTCATAGGAGGAACGACATGTATACCGTTGGAGAATTTTCCAAAATTTGTCAGGTCAGCGTTAAAACGCTACATTATTATGACCGCATCGGTCTTTTGCCACCCCTTACGGTTGACGCAGAAACCGGTTACCGTTATTACGGTATTGAGCAGGTCAATCAAATGCTTTTAATTAGTCGTTTAAAACGTTACGGTCTTAGCTTGGAAGACATCCGCACCTTTCTTTCCCCTGAATCTGATTATGCTCAGCTGAGTTTACTCAAGAAACACCATCAGCAACTCAAAACGCAACAGTATGTCCTCACTCAAATTATTAGCGAACTTGAGGGACATCTTTACAGCTTTGAAAGGACGGGCAATCTTATGGATTATCAAAATCGTTACACCATCACCCTCACTACAGCACCCTGTCATCCTGTTTTAACCAGTCGTAAGACCATGGCGATCAATGATTTCGGCACCCATTATAGCGCCCTCTATGAACGCATGGCAAAAAAACGCCTTACACCGAACGGCATGCGCGGCGCCATCTATCACGATGATACCTTCAATGAATCAAGCACAGACGTCGAACTCTTTGTTGGTATTCAAGAAACCGACCAAGCTGATGACGTTATTGGTGGCATGCAATGCGCGATGACCATTCACAAAGGAAGCTATTCTTCCCTTTCCGATGCCTACGGCGCCCTGGTTGCATGGATTGAAGAGCACGGTTACGCATGGGCAGGGGCGCCTTTTGAGTGCTATACCAAAACCCAATTCGACGGGCTCGCACCCGAGGATTGGGAAACAGAAATCTATTTTCCTATCCAAGACAACAACTAAGACAATAAAAACCACCGGTTGAACCGGTGGTTTTAGCAAGCCCTATAAGGGCTTTT
>SAMEA3387496__coassemble_1266_pt1 | contig 30904 bp, 28 predicted proteins | sample SAMEA3387496__metabat2_high_PE_007 | metagenome-assembled genome bin SAMEA3387496 (sample SAMEA3387496) | Felis catus | biome: Faeces | place: United Kingdom | collected 2012
ATTCCGGGAGTTTACTTCATCTGTCCATGGCATATGTTAACTTAATGACATTGCCCATACAGCGCCTCCTCTATCATATTCAGTCCTTACTATAACCGGAAATGCAAAAAGCATTAGAACCGCCATGGGTGGTAATCACGCCACCGGCATTGATCCAGCGCACTTCCTCAAAACCATTGGCATAGGCATACTGAACGGCTTCTTCCTTGAGTTTATCGGAAAAACCGTGGGTGCAACCCAACCAAAGCAACTTACGGTCTAAGTGACGTTCGTTAAAGTAGTCATCCATCAGCTTAAAGACCACCTTATTCATTTTACCACGATACTTCTTTCCTGCCTTGATGTAGCCATCGGCATCCAAAATAATTTCCGGATGGATGTTAAAAATATTCCCAATAAGCGCGGCACTGTTAGTCACACGACCGCCGGCGCGCATATAGTCAATATTACTAATCAAGCAGCTCATTTGCACAGATGCACTGATACGCTCCGCTTGCTCTACAATCTCCTCAAGACGCCATTCCGGATGAGCTTCCAGCGCTTCGGCAAAACGAATCACCGCCGCACATTGCCCCACCGTCAAGAGCTTGGTATTGATAAAGCTGATATTCTTGCGCCCTTCCGCAGCAATTTCAGCGCTGCGATATGCGCAGGTAGTCACCGCAGAATACGCCAAATATAAAATATGACAATCCGGATGTTCCTTGTCAATCTGTTCAAACACCTCGGTAAAATCACCGGGATTGCATCCGCTGGTCAGCGGCACCATGCCGGTGCGTTCATAATACATGCACACTTCAGCCGGCGGAAAATGCCCATCCTTTTTTGTGACGTCCCCAAACGTTACGTGCATCGGTACGATATAAATATTGTGTTTTTCCGCCAACTCACGCGGAATATCTGAGCCGGATTCGGCCACAATCACATATTTTTGCATCGTACGCCTCCTTTCAACTAAAAAAATTCTCCCCAAAAGCCACAAACATTCATTCAACATTTATTCTTTGATTTTATTATAGCCCTCTTTCCTATGCAAGTTGAATCCTGCTCACTTTATAAAATTAACGACGCATTGACTTGACCACACGCACATATTTTGCCATCAACGGCACATACGTCACAGCAAATACACGACGCGCCCATTTATATCGTTGCTGGCGTTTCTCCACAGGTGTACGCATTCCAACCATCACACCCATCGCAAAAAGACACGCCTTCACAAGCGCCAAGTCCTTCCAATCACTTTCCTTTAAATATGCATCTGTAGAGTGAAATAAATGAAACATGACATCCACTTCCTTTGAGTCCTCACAACGTTTATTTTTTTCATTATACGGTGTTCTAGTATCAGAAACAACATCAAACCATCATCTGCACATTGCTTTTTAACGTTTAGTCGTGTACAATCAATAAAGTTTTCATCATACTACAATAGAAACGGAGATCATATCATGCCAAACCGTGACGTAGCCATCACCTTAGACCATTTGCAGAGCTTCCCCCTCTATGCCTGCTCTAAAGAAATCATTCGCGCCTCCAAGCCACTGCTTGCACGTTTGGACCTCACCTATACCCAAGCCCTCGCCATGCTCGTCATCTGGGAGCACGGTCAAATCAGCAGCAAAGACATGGGCAAATTGCTCTATCTTGATTCCGGCACCCTCACACCGGTACTTCGCACCTTAGAACAAAAAGGCTATGTTCGACGCGACCGCGACCAACGCGATGCTCGCAACCTCATCATCACCATCACCCAAGAAGGCATCGACCTCAAAGAAAATGCCCTGCCAATCATTGAAGAAATGAACGCACAGCTCGGTCTGAACAACGAAGAGATCATCCAATTAAACATCCTCCTCTCCACCGCCCTCGCCCATCTTCAAGCATAAAAAAATAGCACGTTAGGAATTGCATCGCTTGCACACCTAACGTGCTATTTTTATTTTTCAAAACACCCTATCCAGCCTCTATGCCAAATATTGTGCATTCAAACGCTTTACTTCCTCTCGCATCTGTTGAAGGACCACCTCAGGGCTGGTAATCTTGACCTGCGCCCCCAAGCCAATAACCCAACCCAAAAATTGCGGACTCGGAATCACATTCACCGACACCACAAAAGACCGCTCTCCCTTTGGAATACAAACCACGTCTTTACCAAAACGGTCAATGATAACCCCAATCATCTCTAAGTCACATTCCAAGGTTACACGCATCTCCTCACCGCCAAACATCCCAAACATGCACTTGGAATATGCGGCAAAATCAAAATTATTGAAGGCGTCCTTCCCCTCACGCGATTCCTCTACCACAAAAATATCCTTGATTTTATCCACCCGATAATGGCGAATACCGTTCTCCGGCGAATACCCCACCAAATAATAATTCTCATGGTTTATCATTAACCGCCATGGACTCACATTATACCAGTCACCATCATTACGCGGTACCATATTGCCCTTGATGTCCCAGTTACAATAATGAAAGCGAATCTGCTTTTCTGCCGCAATCGCTGCATGAAGCGTATCCACATTACTAAATACCACACGATTATCAGTCTTGACACGCCCCTGCAAATCCACCTGTTGCTTTAAGGTATCCGCATCAAAGCGACTTGTCAACCGCCCCAACTTCTTAATCAACGACTTGGTTCTGGCATCGGTAATAAACTTCGCCGCCTCAACACTGTCCACCAAAATTTTCAGCTCTGCCAAATCAAACTGACGCGCCCCCATATGGTAATACGTACTGCGCCCCTGACGCTCGGTAATAATATCAATCCCAAAACGCTCCAGCTCATCAAAATCCGAATACAACGTCTTACGATCCGCATGAACGCCAACCTTTTTCAGCTTTTTGACAAGCTCGGGCATCGTCACCATATGCTGATCGTCCGTTTCCTCCGCTAAAATTTTTAACAGATACAACAATTTAAGCTTTTGATTTTCTCCCCTTGCCATATTCCTTTCCCTCCTACACACCTTTAGTTATATCTTATCTCACAGCCCCTATATTTTAAAGGTTATTTCATCTTGATTACTCTTTACCGATACACATCCTCGCGGTTTAACAGCTCACTCCAACGCGCCGAAATAAACTTCGCATAAAGCAGCGATGGCAAACCATAACAACCTAGAGCGTAGGCATCGTTCATTTCCACCAACAAGGTACGCCCGTCCTTGGTCACGCAAATATCCATACTACAAGCCGCAGGACGTCCTTCCCAACGACGAAAAGCCGCCAACATTGCATCCAGCACCGTCACATCGTAATGATAACGATAGCCTTCATAATTTAAATGAGTGAGGCTACCGTAGGGCCGCACATCAATGAGCCGGTCATAACGAATAAATCCGCGCCATTCCGCCACAATATCCAACGGCTCGCTAATCAAAACCGCAACATCCTCTTCACTGTTGCCACACCCCACCAAATCACCAATTGAGCGAATGATTTTTCCGGTAAAGACCTTGCTTTCAATAGGCTTGACAAAATAGCCGGCCGACCACAAGCGTTCATCAGATGCCACGTGGTTCATCGTGTCCTGCCAAATCCTACGTCCCAAAAACGGTGCCATGACCTCGGGATAATCGGGTACAAACGGCGTCACGCCAAACTTGGCAAAAATCTCCCCACACTGTTGGATATAGTCCAACACAATGTCCTCTGCCGACACATCGTCGTAAATCTCATCAATGGTATGATACGGCAGCAAAACAGCGCCCAACGCTCGAAAGCCCATCATGGCAGTGACAATATTAAGGCTATGTGGAATCTCCATTTGCATGTCATTGTCATACCGCATTTTGACCCACACTCGAGCCATGATTTACGCCTCCTTTTCGTCGATCAATTCACAAACGACCCCTTGCGGGAGTACATAACGCACAATCCCCGTTGCTGTATCGCCGATTTTGTCATAAAGTCGCCCGGCACTCATGCTTTCGCCAAGGACGGTATGGGTACTGTTGGCCACATAGCCCACTGCGCCAAGCCCCGACATCTTGACCAAAATAGCTTCACGGTCATGAGGATTGGTCGGTTCCTTTTCCAAAATCACCACCATGTCCGGTTTAAAAAAATCCATACCAAAAAAGAAATTGGTAGCGGTAATAGTAAAATAGATGGTTTGCATTTTTAAGACTCCTTCCCTACTCAGTCCCCATTGCTTTCTTCTTGCTTTTATGGTATCAAACAAGGTGTCCAAAAAACTTCCCTCAATGGCGCTAAAAGAGAATTTATTGCATAAAAAGGCACCCAATCGTTTTTTTACAACGATCGGGTGCCTTTTTTGAAGGTATGAGTGTTTTATGATTCGAGGAGGACCTCATAGAGCATGAGGTCGGTGTCCTTGAAGACATTGAAAATAATGTGTTTGATACATGAAGGGGTGCGCAAATAGTCTTTGACGGTGCTTACGGCGATTTCTGCAGCGCGGCTATTTGGAAAACCGAATTCACCGGTGGAAATGCAACAAAAAGCGATGCTTTCAAGGCCATGTTCCGCCGCAAGCTGTAAGCAGGCGCGGTAGCATTGGGCGAGGGCCGCTTCGTCCTCTGCGGTCAGATTACCGCGGACAATGGGACCAACGGTATGAAGAATGTATTTAGCAGGAAGGTTGAAGCCTGGGGTGATTTTGGCTTGCCCGGTTGGTTCAAGGTGGCCCTGTGCCGCCATAATCTCTGCGCAAAGGTTTCGCAACTCAACCCCGGCATAGGTATGAATGGCATTGTCGATGCAACCGTGGTTGGGCTCGTAGCAACCGGTCATCTCACTGTTGGCGGCATTGACGATGGCATCACAAGCAAGGGTGGTGATATCCCCTTGCCAAAGGTAGAATCCCGGTGCAATCGGGTCTATTTCCTCTAGGCGGGTAATGCCTTTGGCTTGGGTTTCGCGCACAAGGTATTCATCCTGCACTTGTAGAAATTCTTCACTGACAGGCCCAGCTTCACGCAAATTTAAGAGCGCGCGCAACAGCTTACGCTGCGCATCAAAATCCTTAGGAATATCCAAATCACCAAAAGCCGGATTTTCTTTAATGAGATATTGAAGCAAAAACAGGCGACGTTCCAATTGGTCCATAGGAATCCTCCTTTTCTCGGGGACCCCTCAGCCCCCATTACACGTTCAAATCGCGAATAACGTCTGCCACGTGTTCCATTTTGTTGAGTTCGCCCACACGCGCCCCACAGAAAATAAGGCCGTTGTCCACATCGCCCTTCACCGCATTGATCAGCGCTTGGCTGATACAATAGGGGGTTTGGGCAGGATTACACGCAGACAGGCAATTGTAACAGCCCTTCACAGGGATAGGCCCCTCTGCCGCGCGCTTCACAAAAGGATTGTTGAGGGCACGGCCCGGCATGCCAACAGGGCTTTTTACAATCACAGCATCGGTATCCGTGGCAGCAAGGTATGCATCCTTGTAGGCTTGGGCAGCGTCACATTCATAGGTGGTGACAAAACGGCTTGCCACTTGCACACCACTTGCGCCCAATGAAAGCACATGGCGCACATCATCGGCCGTCATGATGCCCCCAGCCACAAAGACTGGGATGGTTTTATTATACATCGCTTCATAGCCGTGCACCACGTCGAGAATGGCTTGGATTTCTTCATCAAAGGCGATGGCATCAACATCGGCGAGGTCTTCTTTTTTGAAGCCCAAGTGTCCACCGGCCTTTGGTCCTTCAATGACCACAAAGTCGGCACAATAGTCATGCTTTGTGTGCCAATATTTGAGAATGACCTTGGCGGATTTTGCACTGGAAACAATCGGTGCCAGCGCCACATCAAAGCCTGCTGCATATTTTGGCAAGTTGGTTGGTAACCCCGCGCCGGAAATAATCGCATCGCAACCTGCCTTACAAGCAGTTTTCACGTAATTTTCATAGTCCTGAGTCGCCGTCATAATATTGACTGCCACAATGCCCTTGCCTTCCGCATATGCCTTAGCACGTGCGATTTGACGTGGCAACTCTTCTAAATTTTTGGCTTCCGGTGCTTGACGAAAGCCTTCGCAATCAAAACCGATTTGAGCCGCACTGATGACGCCCATAGCGCCTTCCTTGGCCACCGCACCGGCAAGGCCGGCGCGGCTAATGCCAACGCCCATGCCGCCTTGAATAATTGGAATCTCTAAGGTATGGGTGCCGATAATGACAGGTTTCATTGATGGTCCTCCTGAATGGTATCGTTAATATATTGTAAATAGGGATCTTTTTCTTTAATAATGTCAATGACTTCACCGATAAGGTCGATGAGTTGACGGGTCTTTGCTTCACCCAAGGCATCAGTTACGCCACCGATGTAGCGAATCACCGCATCATGCTGACTGAGAAAATCGTCCAGTCGCTCTTCATGCAAGCGAATATACACACAGCGCTTGTCGCTTTCTGCCCGTTCACGGGTAATCATGCCGTGGTCCTCCATGTATTGAAGGGTGCGATTCATTTGTGATTTTTGCATGCGCAGCTCCGCACAAAGTTCACTGGCGGTGACATCTGTCGCGTCGCTGCGGGTGAGGTAGCGCAAAATAGATGCCACGTTGTAGGGAATACGCGCCGAAACGCGTTCATTGTTAATCACGGAGGATACTTCCATCCACGCGCCTAAAAGGGCTTCGTTTAAATCGTTCATTACAGTCCCCTCACTATTAGTTCACATTGTCAACTGTTCACAGTGTAAACCTTTCACTCGTCCTTGTCAAGCATCCTGCCTTTGGACGGTCATCTCCCCCTCCTTTTCAAATGTATAATCAATAGCAGCCTATCATTCCACCCTTCCCACTTATGCAATCACTCTCTTATAACGTTTGACACGCCAATCTTTTTTGGCGGTGTCATTATTGGATTGCATACGCAGAGCAGGTCGGCTATTATTATAGGTAGTCAACAGACGTCCACCACGTCTATATAATGAAACAATACCAAGAGGAGGAACGTTCCTTGATGAATAAATGGATGAAACCAATCATGAGCGGGCTATTGGCACTGCTATTGATTGCAAGCCCCTTGGCGCCGCTCCCTGCACAGGCGGCAGACAATGACATCAGCCCACTTGCTGAAAATCTCGATACCGAAAGCATCAATCCCGACTATCTGGCGTGGCTCAACGAAGGGCAAAGCGGCTATGCGCCGAGCGCACAGGATTTCTCTTACCTTGTGGAAAGCTATGCGCAAGCACAAGCAAGCACACCGCAAACATCAAATCATGGTGCCGCCGCCTTGCCTGCACAATTCGACTTGCGCCAATACGGCAAGGTAGACCGCGTCTACGACCAAGGCAGTTCCGGAATCTGTTGGTCCATCGCTGCCAATTCAGCAGCAGCCGGCAGCATCAAAAGCCAGGTGCCGCAATTGGCACTGTCCTCACCACATACAGCCTGGTTCTGCTACAACGGCAACGAGGAAAGTGAGTTTGCGCCAAACACCAGCGCCTATTTGTCCGGTGGTAACGACGGGCGCGCCGTGGCAACCATGGCTGCTTGGAAAGGGCCGATTACCGCAGACAAGGCGCCCCTTGTTGCACGCAGTCTAGCGCCCCTTTCCGAAAGCATGCGCTACATGGCGGACTATCATTTGCAGGATGCCTACTACATGCCAAACGGGGTGTATTTTGATATTTTCCAAAACGCCGAGGTTGCCACTGACATCACCAAACGCATTTTGATGGATGTGGGACCGGTGAGCTTAAACTATTATTCCCACGGCACCAATACCTACAATCCCGACACCTATGCCTGCTACAATAGCACAGCACGTCGTTCGGACCACGCGGTGCTAATTGTCGGCTGGGACGACCATTTTTCTAAGTCGAATTTTGTTTCGGGAAACCAGCCTACCCATGATGGCGCCTGGTTGGTACGAAACAGTTGGGGCACCAACTGGGGCGACGACGGCTATTTCTGGATTTCCTACGAAGACAAGAGCCTTGTATCCGGCAATGCCTATCTTTTGGAAAGCGCCGATAACTATGCCAAAAACTATCAATATGACACCAACGGTTGGTCGTTTTCGATTAACACCGACCGTCACAATCAAAACACCGCCACAGCAGCCAATATTTTCACCGCTGATGGCAACGAACAGCTTGAAGCAGTGAGCTTCTACACCACCGATGCCAATGCCGAATATGACATCAGCATCTATACCGGTGTTAAAGAAGGTGCGCCGGAATCCGGCACATGTATCGTTAAAAGCCAGCGCGGCAGTGAAGCTTATGCCGGCTATCATACCATCGAACTCTCCAAACCTGTGAAGCTCCAAAAGGGTGAACGCTTTAGCATTGTGGTCACCTTTAAAAACCCGAGCTACAACCAGCCTTTGGCGATTGAATGGTGTCCGACACCGGATAACACCACTGTGCCAACCTATATGGGGAACGGTGGCGAAAGCTACATTCTCAAAGAAGGCAAGTGGCAAGACATCGCCGGACATACCGGTACCGGCTACTACATCACCAATGTTTGTATCAAAGGCTTTACCAACCCATTGCCAAGGGATGGCGAGGCTGTGGCAACCGTACGTTTTTCTGAAATCGAGGGTCCAGTGCCGGAGCATACGGCGCTCACCTTAGACTGTGCCGATGATGCCACCATCTATTGGAGCGATGGCGGTGCTTATCAAGTATATGAAGGCCCGATTGTCCTGACAGGGCTCGATGATGCGCACGATAAACGATGCATCAGTGCCTATGCAGAAAAAAACGGCAAACGCGGCAACACCGTCACCCACACCTACACCCGCGCCACCGCTCAAGTAACGGATTTGGCAGTAAAATACAACGGCAAGACCCATCACTTTAGCACCGACACCAATGCCAACCGCAGTCTGTCCCTGCCGGAGGATGTGGAAAATGTACAAATCATGGCACAAAGTGCGGACACCATCACCATCAACGGCACCGTGGTGCCATCGGCTCAATGGAGCGCACCGATTACAGTGCCGCCAAAGCAAACGACCACCATCCGTGTAACTGCCACCACAGCCAATAAAAGCACCGGCGACTACACCATCACCCTCCATCCAAAAGGCACCACGCCACAGGATCCGGGGTCCATGCAATTGCATCCTTTAATGCTCACCCAAGAGCCAAAACATGGCGCCGTACTTTTCTCGCCAACCAGTGCCACCAAAGGCAGCACCGTCACTTTAACCATCACACCGGATAAAGGCTACGAGCTGGACGTCTTGTACCTTTCCGATGAAAACGGCAATAAAATCGAATGCCGTGCTTTAGGCAACGGTCGCTATTCCGTCATCATGCCAAACAGCCCGTTACATATTAAGGTGAGCTTTAGCAAGCGTCCGGCTGACGCACCACCGTTTACCGATGTGCACTCCAATGCGTGGTACTACAAACCGGTCAAATACGTCTATGACAATCATCTCATGGTCGGCCTTGACGACACCACCTTTTCACCGGACGGTGCCGTCACCCGCGCCATGGTTTGGGCGGTGTTGGCCCGTGAAGCCGATGCCACCTTAAAAGAAGGCGAGCAATGGTACAGCGGTGCCCAACAATGGGCCATTGAAAACGGCGTCTCCGATGGCCTGCATCCGCTGCAAGCGGTTAGCCGCGAAGAGCTTGTCACCATGATTCACCGCTATCACGATACTCCGAGCGGCCACGACGATTTGAGCCACTTCACCGACAAGGATACCATCTCTCCATGGGCCTTTGAAGCGATGCAGTGGGGCGTCGATGTCGGACTTGTGAGCGGTCTGGACAATCACACCTTGGCACCAAAAAGCGGTGCCAGTCGCGCACAGCTTGCCGCCATGCTTATGCGCTACATTGAAAACATTGCCTAAAAGACGCCACCAGGCGCCCTTTGTAAAACAAGGAGGACATTCTCATGAACATCATTACCATCAGCAGAGAATTCGGCAGCGGCGGTCGCGAATTGGGGAAACGCTTAGCAGAAGCCTTGGGCTATGCCTATTACGACCGCGAAATTCTCACCATGCTTTCCGAACAAACCGCTCTTAACGAGGACTATTTGGAACGCACCTTGGAAGAAAACAGCTTGGCAAATCTCTATCCAATCACCATCGGGCAGACCTTTTCCATCATGCCAAACTATTTCGCGGATCAATCCACGGCCCTTTTGAGTGAACAAACCAACCTCATCAAATCCCTTGCCGAAAAAAGTAACTGCGTCATTGTCGGTCGTAACGCTGATGTGATTCTACGCGAGCATAAGCCATTGCGCATCTTTGTCCATGCAGACATGGAAGCGCGCATTGCCCGTTGTCGCCGTCGTGGCACCATTGACGCCGAGCTCAGCGACAAGCAATTTGAAAAAAAAATCAATCAAATTGACAAAAACCGCGGCAAGACCCACAGCATTCTGAGCCCTTACAAATGGGGCGACCGCCGTGGCTACGAGCTTTGCATCAATACCACCACCATTAAAATCAAGGACGTGATTCCATCTCTTGCCGCCTACGCGGAAAAATGGTTTGAAATCGAACGCGACTAAAGAAAAAACCGCATCCCCTTCACCAAGAAGAGGATGCGGTTTTGTTTGTAATAGCAGAATGTATATTGGCTATGATATACTGAACGTGTTGTCACTCCCACTCCGACAACAGGAAGGGGGTGCATTGTCATATGCGACTTGATTATTTCCTTCGTCAGCGCTGTCGCAGCAGGTGTAACTTGCCACTGCATCTGCAAATGGCTGGACAGTCGAAAGAGTGACAACACAGCCTAACAAAAAACCACCGGATGCCGCCGGTGGTTTTTTTGCATTGTTATGGCATTTGATTATTTCCTTCATTGCCTATCTATAGAATAGCGCAGCCTATCAGAAATTGCAAGCGCCGCCCACTTAAACCTCGCGCTCAAAAATAATCTGGTAGCCGGTGGCCACCGACACGCCCATTTTCTCATTAAAAGGCGTTACCACCTGCTTGAGGCGCCACCCCTTGGCGGCTTCGTCTGCGATGACTTGCTTACACACCTCGAAGGTATCTCCCGGTTGGGCTTTCAGCCCACCCTTGCGTGGCACCTCCACAAATTTGTACTCATAGTGTGCCATGATTGCCTCCTTCTTTTAATAGAACCAGCCGGCCCAAATGCCCATCACGAGCATAACCACACCGGCCATACGCCCAAGCATGCGGGAACGGCGATAGCCCATGCTCTTGACCGTACCTGTTGGCAAAAACGGCATAAAGAGGAAGGTCATCCCAATAATAATCGCACCCACGCCCATGGCTTCGCTGACATCCATAATCCCCCCGTAAATGAGAATCAAAATCCCAGCAATCATACCGATGCTATAAAGTTTTACGCGTGGTTGGTCGTGCTTCATGCCCTCTTCATAGGCCTGCTTACATTCCTTCGAACAAAACGGACCGTCAAAGGCCTCCGGCTTGCCGCAATATTGACAAATGCCCGGTCTTTTGTTGGGCTGCGCCGCTTGCTTGGTTGCCGGTGCCTGATTTTTCTTGGCCATTGCAAATCCTCCTTTAAAAAGTCTGCTTATTATCCTCTATTGTAGCGCGTTTCCCGCGGCAAATAAAGGGCAAAGGTACTGCTTTGACCAGCCTTACTGCCAACCTTGATGTAGCCACCTTGACCTTCGGCAATTTGCCGCGCAAGGGTGAGTCCCACGCCCACCCCTTCACCGCCACTTTGCACACGATAAAAACGCTGAAAAATTTTCGGTAAGTCATTTTCGGAAATGCCGACGCCATTGTCAATGACCGTCACTGCACAAAAAAGCGGATAAGGCGCCACTGCCACCTTCACCCGCCCACCTTCCGGCGTATATTTGATGGCATTATCAATGAGATTACAGAGGGCTTCCTCGGTCCACTTGGCATCAAACACCGCCTGCACCGGTGCTGTCTCCCAGCTTAGATGAATGTTCTTGGCCTCAGCCTTGGCACAATATTGCTTGCAGGCACGCACCGTCATTGCGCCCACATCTCCCACCTCCGGATGAAGGGCGAGGATGCCCGTTTCCAGGCGTGACGTCTTCACAAGCGCCTCAATCAAAGATTGGAGCTTCACAGTCTGTCCTTTGATGGCTGCCACACAGTCTTCGCCCTGTGCCGACAATGCTTGCTCCTCCAAGAGCTGCGTATAGAGAATAATATTTGCAAGGGGCGTTTTCGTTTGATGGCTCACGTCACTCACAAGGCCGTTGAGTTGGTCACGCTGTCGCTTGAGGGCGGCTGCCGAAGTCGCGCCGGCACCGAGATACTGCGCCATGCGGCTTTCTACCTCAGAAAGCTGACTTTCGTCAAAATGCGCCTCATGGAAATCACCTGCTATCGCAGCCTCAAGCATCGCATCAAGCCGCGCCATCGTTTGGCGTATGCGACGATGGCTCCACCATACCCAAAGGCCGCTGAGCGCAAGCACTATAGCGGCAACACCCAAAAGCACCTGCGCCGTCATGACGGCACCGCCCATGTATAGCCGAGCCCATAGACGGTTTTGAGATACATAGGGTGGGACGGATCCACTTCGAGCTTTTTACGCAAACGCTTGACGGTGACCGACAAGGCGTTCTCATCCACAAAGGCAGCGCCGTCACTCCACACACGTTCTACTAAGGTGTCGCGGGTCACCGTGTGTCCGCGATTGTCTACCAAAATACGCAAAAGCTTCTGCTCACTCTTAGATAGCTCAATCGGCACGCCATCGCGGCGAAAGACCATCCCTTCAAAATCAAAGTCAAAAGGCCCCATCACCATGCGCGCACTTGCCGTTTGTTTCCCTCCACGCAACTGCACCGCCACACGGGCGCGAAGCACCGCCAAGGAAAAAGGCTTGGTGATGTAATCATTCGCCCCTGCTTCAAGGCCCACGACCTCGTCCATCTCCATATCGTTGGCAGTAAGAAGAATCACCGGCGTCTGCACGCCCTCGGCACGCAGCGCCCGCAACAAATCCAGCCCATTACCATCCGGCAGGTTGATGTCCAAAATAATCAAATCCAAGGTTGCGGAAAGCGCCACCCGCGCCTCACGCACCGAAGCAGCACTCTGAATCTCACGTTCAAGCGCCGCAAGCGCCATCACAATCCCACGCGCCAGCGCCTCATCGTCTTCTACCAATAATATGCGCTCCATCCTCATCCCTCCTTGAAATCAGTTTATCCAATTATAACACAAAACCACGACCTGCCGTTTTTTTAGGAGCGGATGGAAGGTCGTGGTTTTGTTCTATAAAAGGGGTTTTGCGGAAAAACCAGGGTTATTCTTGTCTGAGTCGGTCAACCACCGAGCGGCGGTTTGCGATGCGGCTGCTTATCATTGGCACTAGGACACCAATCACGGCAAAGAGCGGCAGCATCACGAAGATTGGCCAGAGGGTGAGATGATAGGTGAAGAACCAGAACATACTGGAGAGCGCCTGGCTAAGCACCGGTGCCAATGCCACCGTGAGCACGAGGGAAAGCACAATCGCACCGACGGTATAGAGAAGCCCTTCGATGGCAAGCATTTGTCGTTGTTGCTTGGCGGTCATGCCGATAGACTGAAGCACGGCGAGTTCTCTGCGTCGTGCGGTAATGCCTGTGATGATGGCATTAAAGAAGTTCAAAAGCCCCACCAAGCAGATGACGCCACTCAAGGCACCACCCATGAGTAGGAACATGTTGCGGAAGCCGTTGAAATGTTGCACATACTTGTCCTTATTTTCAAAGTCGAGGCTTGGATTCACATTTTCTGTGTAGTCACTGATTACATTAGTAATCGCCCCTTCCGTGCCCTTCTTACAATTAAAAGCATAGTAGAGCACATTTTGGCTTGCGGTATCCTGCTTGAAGGTTTCGGCATTGAGGATAAACTCATCATCGCCGTAATAGCGATAGCTTATAGAGTTTGGCACACTCACAATCGCCGCCACGGTATAGGCTTCTTCGTGGAAGGTCTTGGCACGCGGAATCGCGCTGTCATAGAGGGATTCCGGAAGGGCCTCATCACTATAGACCTTATCAGTCTTCGGATCCACCCATTCCCATTCATCCACATAACGCACCGTCACCGTATCGCCTAGCTTGGCCCAATGGCTGTCTTTTTCAAAATTGCCGTAATCGCCTTCCGCGTAAACAGCGGCAATGGCACGGCTGCCCGGTTTCTTGACTTCATCAAGACTCCCTTCGTATACCTTACACAAGGAGAGTGGGAAATCCTCCATGCCGTAAAGCTGCACATCGTGAGCAAGACGTCCTTCGGCATCCTTCGCAGCAATCTCGACACGCTTGTCCAGCGCGTCCTCGTCATACCAGTGACTCAATTGGGTACGGAACCAATCCTCAGAAATAAATTCCTGGGCTGACACGGTGAGGCCGTAGGTGCGGCCGCCTTCGGTGACGCCGTTCAAGCCTTCAAGCATCGCAATGGTATCCTCCGGCAGTGCACGCTCATCATAGAAGCCGCCCTGCCCGGTTTGGAAGTAGCTGGCATCCGCCACTTGGAAATCCACCGCAGTTTGGAATTTCAGATACTTGTCCATGTCAAAGCCGCCTGTAAAGGTGACGGTCACGGTAAAGAGCACCACCGCCAAGGCGAGGGAGAGAATCGTCACCACCGTCTTGGCACGGTTACGCCCGAGGTTTGCCAACGCCATCGAGAAAAGGGACACGCCCTTCTTATTGCGCGCCTTCCTTTTGGAAATCGGCGCGCTTTCGGTGTAGCGCAGCGCTTCAATTGGGGACACACGCCCTGCGAGTCTACCCGGACGCAAGACGGAGATAAACACCGTCACCAAGGCAAAAAGGGCGGAGATGATAAAGATGGCCGGACTTACGGAGACCACATTCACAACCCCATCAAGCTGGGCAATGACCACCGGCACGAGCATACGCCCAATAAGCCAACCGAGCACCAGCCCAATCGGAATCCCAATGACCGACAGCACCAGTGCCTGTAAGCGAATGATCCGCTTAAGCTGACGTGGTGTGGTCCCAATGGTTTTGAGGAGCCCATAGAAGCGGATATCCCCTGCCACGGAAATCTGGAACACATTGTAAATAATGAGGTAGCCGGTGAAAATGATTAACACGAGCATCGCGACAATCGCTGCCACCGTGCCCATATCCATGGATTCGGACATCTGCGCGCCGGTATAGCCCCAGTTCACGCCAATGTCGATGGCATTTTCGCCCTTGCCGTCGCTGGCATTGGTATAGCCGTGGTTGGCAAGAATGGTATTGAGGTCCTCCTCAATATGGCGGCTGCCACTGTCTAGCATCACATCCAAATTCCAGCTACCAAACATATGATCAGAGCCACCAAACTCCGTCACACCGACTTCATCCAGCACAGCATCGACGCGGCTTTCAGGCACGAGGATATGATTGGCCACCACCATTTCATCATACTCCCACCACCCGCAGAGGGTGAAGGTCTGGGTGGTTTCATGCCCAGCCACATCAAAGGTCACTGTAAATTCCTTGCCAATCTCCGGTTCTACGCCCAAAAGCTTGAGCACCTTCAAATCGGTGGCCGCTTCATTGGTGCCTTCCTTTGGCAAGCGCCCCTCAACAGGTTCGCAATATTGCCATTTGGCTTCGTTGGCATCACTGTAGCCGATTTCAACGTGACTCTTGTTAAAAGGCACGTCATACGGCATCCCCAAGAAGCGACGCAAGCCCGCCTCTTCAATGAGGGGGTCATCCTTGAGGTCGTTGTATTGTTCCTCGGTCAGATACTTAAAGCCCCCATGGCTATAGCCGCCGACTTGGCGGAAGTTCGACTGCTGAAAGCCTTCGTTAATGGAGAGGGCAATGGTAAAAAGCGCCGTAAAAAGCATCGCTGTGAGGGCAATCGCCGCCACCGCCACCATGTTGCGCGTGCGGTTGGCGCGGAGCGTGCGCATACTCAAGCGGCGCACGCAATGTTTATTTTGAACCTTCATGGTGCACACCCCCTAGGCATTCACGATGCGCCCGTCTTCGATGCGAACAATGCGGTCCGCCATCTGGGCGATTTCTTCGTTGTGGGTGATCATCACCATCGTTTGCCCGAACTTTTGACTGGTTACCTTGATAAGCCCCAGCACGTCCTGACTGGTTTTGCTGTCAAGATTCCCCGTCGGCTCATCGGCGAGGATAATCGCCGGCTTACTGGCAAGCGCTCTTGCAATCGCCACACGCTGCTGCTGCCCACCGGAAAGCTGATTCGGAAGATTATTGAGCTTATCTGCAATGCCCAAGGTTGCCACGACCTCATTCACATAGGCCTCATCCACCTTGTTGCCATCAAGCTCCACAGGTAGCACGATGTTTTCATACACACTCAAGACCGGCACGAGGTTGTAGGACTGGAACACAAACCCAATCTTGCGACGACGGAAAATCGTCAGCGCCTCATCCTTGAGGTCAAAGATGGACTTCCCGTCCACCACCACACTGCCCTTCGTCGGACGGTCGAGCCCACCGAGCATGTGCAGAAGGGTGGACTTCCCGGAACCGGACGTGCCGACAATCGCCACAAACTCGCCGCGATCCACACGCATCGTCACCCCATCCAAGGCGCGCACCTCCGTCGCCCCACTGCCGTAATATTTGCAAAGATCCTTTGTTTCTAAAAGAGCCATGATACTCCCTCCTATCAAATCAATCACTGTCTTTTGCTATGGTCCCATCATAGCAAACCAATCTGTCCACACCGTGACGAGAATGTGACAGTTTTGACAGATTCTAAAAAAGCCCTGCGACCTCTCGCAGGGCTTCCTATTATCCGAGCTTTTGAATGAGATCTTGCTCAAAGGCTTGAAGTTCTTTCAAACATTCATCCAAACCTTTGAACATGATTTCTTTGGTAATGCCATCATTGGACTCAATACCTTTTGTGCGAAAAATGGTGCGCCATTTCCATTGTTCCGATTTTGCTTTTACCGGATAGATGGCATTGATTTTTTCACAAGTAGCCAGCAGTTCTATTTTGGCGTTTTCCACGCTTACTACCAGTTGAATCGACACCTCTTGATCATTGCGGTTTTTGATTTCATAAAAATAGTGATTGGCGGTATTCCAACCACTGTCTTCAATGTCCGACTCAGGTAATAGCTGTGACATAGCATCGGTGGTAAATCGTATGACTGTGGTATTAGATTTCTGTAGATTCACATTCACCCCAGGCACATTGACAGCCCATTCTCGCAACCACTCCGCACGCTCTCGCAAACGCAACTTTTCTTCGGTGCCTTCATATAAATACGGCACCATCACGCGATAGAACTTATAGCTCCATTCCGCATGAAATTTGGCCATACGTGTCCAACTAGATTCATCCTTAAGGCCCACATTGGAGAGCGTATAGGTAATAGTGGATGCCTTACAATCATCCAATCGATCCCACACTAGAGGTACGCCTAACTGTTTTTCAATATCGTTCTTATGAATAATCAATCGATCAAAGGCCTCTTTATTCTTTACCGCATCTCCCTTTCCCAAATAAAGTGATACTTTAGCGTTCTCATAATTTGCACTACAGTTGATACCAAAACCACCTAAATCAAAAGAACCTGTGACCCAATTAGTCGTCGTCGGCTTTACATTTTTGAAGGTACCCAAATAGAGATGCTTCTCCTGAATCAACGGTAATGCAAATGCCCAATAACGCATTCTTAAATCATATCGATGTTCTTCGGCTTCTTTTTCATACTCGCTGTCTTTTAGGTAGAACATCAAATCCGCGGCATCCTCACCATAGAGCACAAAGAGTTTACGCAAAATGGAAATCTTCATTGACGTGCTAGTATTACGTTCGATATAGATTCTGTTATCTATTTCAAGGGCTTGACGCAGATCTGTCTCCTTATCACTCACATAACGCCCCAGTTCATTGTTTTCTCCGCTATATGCCAACTGTGGCAAAACAGATTTATCCTTTTCATGCAGATAGCGCACCATCGATTCAAACATCTCTGCCCAACTTGCAGCCGGGTGCTCCGTGTTTTGGAAGGCATATTTTTCAATGTATCGGCCGGTTAGGATAAAATCCTCATCAGCCAATGTACAAGAATCAAAAACCTTGTCAATCGGCACAAAATCCGTCTGCGGATAACGCCAAATGGTCAGTGCCTGAGCCACCATCTCTGCATCGCGCTCTTCCAAATCCACTAACCCCCAAGATTCCTTTTTCGCAATTTTTTGGTTCATGCGCAAACCACTTGCTTTGTAGCCACCATCCTGTGCATCACGTTTTTCAACAAAAGACTTATTACTGAGCTTGGAATTATAGCCTGTGAGCGTAAGATTTGCCAAGCGGTCCTTCCACTCTGCGTGAATAGCCAAGGCATCTGCGCCCAACGCATCTCGCCACGCAGGTGTAATCGTCTGCGGCATAATGTGTTCAATGCTGTATACACGATTATCCAAGTGGTTATAGACGTCTTTTGTTTCCAAAGTTCCTTGATTTTCAAAGCGTTCAAACAGGTAGGCACGGTATTTCCCACGCATGGAATACACCGACTTTTGAGAAAGGGCTCTGCTAAACTCCTCATCATTAGGGAATCGACCGCTCTCCTTTTTGCTAAGGAGGGTATAGCTCATTTTATTGACATAGTCACTTGCTGTCCCATCATAACGAAGAATATCCTTGTTGAGCGTCAAAAAGATTTTGTTCAAGGCACTGGTTGCCACACTGCAAATATTTCTTCGGAACAAATAGCTTTCTGCCATTTCAAAAATCTGACGCACCGCTTTCACAGAAAGCGCCCCATCCTGCTCTAGCTTCAAAACCTCCATAAAAAATGGACGAGTCACAGTGATTTCCAAACGCATCATGCGATACAAGCAATCGTCCAATCGTTTATCATGCAAGCCACTTTGAGACGTGCGAAGGCGTTCAAAATAGCGTGCATATTGAAGCAACTCCCCTAAAAGGGTCTGCATATCAAGCTTACCATCTTCGACATAACGCTTAAACGCCACATACACACCATCTATATTTGGCGTCACTTGCTGCTTAATGCTTAAGAAATCTCTTACAAAAGCGCTCACATCATTACCGGTGCACTTTTCAATTTTAACCCAGTACTCATTAAAAAATTTATTCTGATCTTCAACCGACTGCCCCATCAAAATATAGTTACGAATCTTATCCCCTTCTGACAACGCCAAACCGGTAGAATTGAGACTTTCAAAAATAAGCTGGGCATTGTCACTTAGCTCTAAGGTAATGTTGATTATTTCTAAGCGTCCAATCATTTCGAACAAATCATCTACCGGCAGTTCTTCTTTTAAGAGCATATCGCAAAAGAATTGATAATTGATAGTGAGGTTCGACGTCCTGTCATAATCATCCGAGTCGCCTGAGAATAGTTTTTCCAATGCGACACGATCGCTCTTTACCGGACGCAATTTAATTTTATCGTCTTCATCTGCCCATTTTTCGATTAAGTATAACTCGTTGATTTGTTCTTTTAAGCTTTCTTGTAGAGCTACAATCTTTTTATCATGCAATAAATTGCGCATTGCCAAAAGCAATAAAGTAACTGTTGTCAATCGTTGCTGCCCATCGATGATATAGTATTCAATCTTGCTACCTTTGGGCACAACCTCTGCCACAATACTTCCGAAAAAATGTGAACGACGATTATCACGATACATCTTCTTCAAATCTTCGTACAATTGTCTGCAATTTTCTATCTTCCAACTATATGCTCTTTGATACACCGGAATCACATAACGATTTTTGGCACCTTCCATAAAAGAAAGCATTTTATTTTCTGACCCTTTCATGACAGCCCCCTTTTATTCCTCCAACAACCATTTCAATACATTGACTTTTTGAATCCCACCGTAATTCATCTCACCAAATAAATCATCCAAGGTAAGAAGATATTTCGGATAGTTATCGTTAATTTGTTCAAGCGGTGCAAGTTCTCTTGCGAGCACCTTTTCGTCCAATGTGGTTTGCGATACTTGATAATAATGCGGCTCGCCGTCCTCAAAAACGACAAAATCCACTTCACCGTCTGCACTAATCTGTCCAACATACACCTCGTTGTAACGACGCTTGAGTTCAAGATATACAATATTTTCCAAAATATGCCCAATATCTGTGGCTTGCGTTCGCACTAAAAGTCTACGCATGGCCACATCACAAACATAATATTTATTCATCGACGAGAGAATCTTTTTACCCTTGATATTATAGCGGCGTGCTTCATAAAACAACAAACTATCCGTAAGCCCGCGTAGATAGCGGTCCACCGTCTTAGGATCTATCTTCATTTTTTGCGAGGTCAAGGTATTGGCAATCGTCGTTGGCGATGTACGATTACCAATATTGTGCATCATAAACCTTGTAATGGTTTCCAACATATTGACATCTGCAACACGCAAACGCTTAACTATATCGTTCAATAGAATGGTATTGTAAATTCCACTCATATATTCCTTGGCTTCCCGTTCATTATATCCATATCGAGATACATACGGAAACGAACCTACTTGTAAATAACGATTAAACGTAGCAGCCAAACCAAGCGTTTTATCTTCTTGTCCTTCATAAAATTCCTTAAACGAAAGAGGCATCATCTGTAGCTCGATATAACGTCCGGTAAGTACTGTAGCAAGTTCACCTGAAAGAACATATCCGTTTGAACCGGTTAGATAGAGGTCACAGTTTTCACGTAAAAACAAACTATCTACGGCCTTTTCATAAGAAGGTACATGTTGAATTTCATCTAAGAAAATATAATTCATACAACTTGGCTGTAAGCGCGCTTTAATGTAGTCATGTAATGCCCGATAATCGGTCAATGACTCAAAGTCTAAGTCTTCAAAATTGATAGCAATAATTTGTGATTCATCAACCCCATGAGCAAGCAAATACTCCTGATAAATAGTAAACAATGTAGACTTACCACACCGACGAACTCCGGTGACTACTTTAATAATCTGCTGATCCCGCCAACGAATAAGCCAATCTAAATATTCTTTTCGATCAAGACGTTTCATGACCGACACCTCCTTCTATTATTAGTATACGGGACGAGCGTTTTCTTTTCAACAAAACGGAATTCATTCCATTTTAATTCATTTTTTGCAAAAAAACGGAATCCATTCCATTTTTTCGTGCAAGCATAAAAAAACCCCACCGTGGGTGGCCGGTGGGGCTTTGATGAGGAAGTTAGCTATTTTTTGTGTTTTGGTAGAGCATGTGAATCATGTTGAGGTAAGCGTCGTCCATCGTCGTACGAAGTTCCTTTTCAAAATCATCCTTTAGGGTATAGATGGGTGCGCGGCTTTCCTTGGTCATTTTTAAAATAGGGGTCACCGGATGTTCTTGGGCGCGCCATTTTTTGAGCAAGGCAGGCAAAGAACCATTGGTAACGCTTTGCCAGTGGTCGTCTTTTCTCACAAAAAAGCCATAGTAGTGGCGGTTACCGTCGTTTTGTGGCTGCTTGAGCGTGCGAAGAGCAGTACGGTCAACGGTTGCAATATCAAAGGGTAAGGTCAATACGCCAACCAAGGCAAGGGCTTTTTCTTTGCGTTGTTCCGGGCTGAGGGCATTGACGTAGTCCCAGAAAGGGGCGAGGTCTACCTTCGGGCCACGACCTGCAAGCACACTGTCTGCAAGCTGTACGCAAAATTCGTCCTTAAGGGCCTTGTAGGCATCATCACCGCCATCCGAACGACGGTGAATGGTTTCGATGGGTGAGAGCAATGCGCCGAGGGCACGGCGTTTGAGATAGGTGACAGCACATTCTTCTTCATCGGTGAAGAGTTGCACGCCACGTCCACCATTTGCCGATTCCGCGAAGCCGTAAAAGGTGAGGTCTTCACCGTAATAGCCGTTTTTCGCCAATTCTTCGGCGGCCATGCCGGAATAGATGTCACGATGGATTTCTTGTGCTTCGTTCATAATGTCACTCCTCAATAAATAAAGACAGAGAGAGGATGCTCTGCCTTTATCAATATGGATGGTGCAAAGACTGTTCTTGGGGAGATTAGTCTTCGAGAATTTGATATACAGGTGCCCCTTCGCAATCCTTTGGCATGCGGGTACCGAGCAAGGTTGCAACGGTAGGAGCAACGTCAACTTGACGGATGGTACGTTTCACATCGTCATCATGCTTGATACCGTCGCCGGCAGCAACGAAGATTGGGGAAACGCTGGTGCCATAGTAGCCTTCATAGGTGGAGAGACCTTGGCCGTGTTCGGTAACGAAGTGTTCACGGTTCATGTAAACAATGTCGCCGGTGTATGGGCCGTCGAGACCGAGCACCTTCGCATCCTTGTTGTGGAATGCCATAGCAACGATACGGTCACCGTTGGCATCTCTGTATCTGTAAAGGTCGTCGATGATTTGTTCTTCTACGGCATACTTGTCTTCAGGTTCTACGATACCGAATTCATCGCGGCCCTTGAGGTTGATCCAGATATAGCTGGTACGAACAGCCACAGCCTTGGTTTTTTCCCAGTCGATGTCGCGGGTGTCGTTGCCATTTTCGTCTTTCTTCATGACGGTCCAGCCGAGTTCCTTCATAACGCCTGCGCTGACACCACCGGCAGAACCCAAACGAGCAGGTGCTTCGGTGTGGATTTGTTCACCGTGGTCAGAGGTCAAAATGATGTCCCAACCTTCATCCAAGAGGTGGAGGTAGCTACCGATGTATTCGTCAGCCACTTCATAGGTGAGGTCGATTTGCTTTTGCCATTCAGCTTCAGGTTCTGCGCCTTCTTTTTGTAATGCGAAGTTCCAGAATTGGTGTGCGGAGTGGTCAATGAAGTGGTGATGGCTGAATACAACATCCAAATCTTTTTCTTTGATGAGGTAGTTGATGGCACGGGATTGCCACAATGCATTGAGTCTCCAGGTTGGGGTCAAGAGCTTTTGAGCAAATTCGAGGGAAGTACCGCCCATTTGGGTGAATGGAGGCACGTTGCCGCAGTTTTCGATGACTTCTTTGTAGATGGATTTAGGGGACCATCTGTCGTCGCAATCTACCTTGAATGCGGTACTCATCCAAAGTCTGCACTTAGAACCGTCTTCAGCGAGTTCGAGGAGCTTGTAGTATCTGGTAGCCATGACTTTTTTGCCCTTGTCGATACATTCGTCAAGAACGTCAACAGCCATTTCGTCACCCTTCAATACGCAAAGTGGGGTTTCGTCCTTCTTTGCACGGTATACTTCAACGGTGTCGTAGATGCCTTGTTCATTCTTCAAGATGAGGCATGGACGACGCAATTGACCACCAGCGGTGTAAACGATGAATTCGAGTGCGCCTTCAGGAAGTTCTTTCGCCCATTTCTTAGGTTCGGAGATTGGGCTTTCGATTTTGTCGAAAGGAACCTTAGAGAGCAAGCCACCCTTTGCGGTTTCCGGATGGAAGTCTACGTTTTTGATACGTTTCATTTTGTAGCGGTTGAGCAAGAGCGCAGCAGCCTTGGACTTGTCGGTCACCTTAGAAGCGTCGAATTCGTCGTATTGTGCTTCTTCGTCATCTTCTTCAAGGTCGAGTTCATCGATGACGCAGTCGGTTGCAGCGTCACCAAGGTTCTTGGAACCGATGTGGTCGGTGAAGGTCAATTCTTCGATGTCCTTAGAAGCGATGGCATATTTTTCAATGTCGATGTTTGCGATGGAGTAGTTAACGGAAGCAGGTTGAGTACCGTCAACAACCATCAAATTTTCGCTGTCAGAGGATGGTGGCCAAGAGGAACCAGGCCATTGCCATACCAAGGTCTTGAGACCGGATTCAGCGGTTACGTTCCAAAGTTGTTCTACTTGGCAGAGACGGGAATCCAAACCGTAGATGATGGTGTCAAGGGCATCCGGTGCTTGGTTCCAGAAGTCAGTGACGCCGTGGGTGCCAGGATAAGCACCGGTAGCGAGGGTGGTCCATTGTGCTGGGGTGATGGTAGGCATTGCACCTAAGAGATGCAAGTCTTTGCGAGCTGCCCCACGGTCAATCATTTTTTGAAGATTAGGCATTCTGCCTTCATCTAATAATCTTTTAGCGGTATTTGGTTCCATCCCGTCAAGGCCGAGAACCATTACTTTTCTTCCGGTAGTCATGGAATAATCCTCCTTAAACTCTGTTCTTATAAATTGTTTAAGTCGTTCCCCCATAGGCGTTGAAGGAACGTCTTTGTTATCGTTGAGTTTATATTACCAACTTTGCGTATAGGGTGATGTTGCATTCACAACACATTCATTGATTGTTTTAAATTTTTACATCGGGAACATGAGATTTGCCAAAGGCACGCCAATGAGTGCATACGCAATCATCACAAGCACAACGCTACCGACCCCAAGGGTGTAGGCCCACTTTGGTGCAATCCATTCGGTGTTCCCAAAGACAAGCCCTCTACGGGAGCTAGCGCCGGCTGTGGCTAAGGCAGCAGATAAGATTACCAAGCCGATAAAGGTGATGGTCACCGGATTGGCACCAACCATGGTCCCAAAGTTCAAGGCAACCGCTGTAATGATGGTCAACAGTACAATATTGTGGACAAATTGTGTCACAATCCCGTAAATAAGAATGAGCACCAGATAGAACATGATTGGAGACAGCCCCTGCACCATCGGTCCAAAGATGGTATTGATCCAAGCAATAATCCCTGCTTGTTCAGAGGAAAGGGCAGCACCGATGACGGCATTGCCAACCATGAGGAAGGTAATCTTCCAAGGCACCCCTTCAGTGGCGAGCTTATCGACTTCGGCGAGCTTCATTCCCTTGGTGCGTGCCACCCCCAAGCCAACCAACAAGAGGGCACCAATCCCCAAAATGCCGAGAAGATTGAGAATCTTGGTAAACATCCAATCTGCCGGTAAAAGGCTTGGCAAGTACATCGCTATAAGGAAGACTGAAAAGAAGCCAATGGCGATTTTTTGTTCGTGGGTCAATTGGATGTGTTTTTCTTCTGCGCGATAATTTTCGAGGGGCGACACATCAATTTTTAGGAGCTTTCCGATGATGAGGTAACAAACAATAATAAGCAAAGAGATGATCATCATATAAATACTGTATCGTACATAGTTGACACTAAAGCCCTCACCCATGAATTCGGTCAAGGCATTGAGACCGATGAGGCTCCATGGTTCAAACGGCTTGCTCACCATGCCAAGGCCGCTGATAAAAGTCACGGCAAAGCACATGTAGCCGGAGAATTTTCCACCGCGTTCAAAGCCCGCTTCATCACAAATTTTGTACATGACAGGCCAAAGTAAGAAAATAGTTGGGTAAATGTTGATCATAAAGCCCAAGGCATACATGAGAAATAGAAAAGCTGCAATAAAGAGCCATGGACGCCCTTGAATAATTTTCAAGCGGATGAACCATTGGGCAATGACTTGGTCAAGCCCCACCTTATTAAAAAGCGCGCAGAAGGCGGTCAGAATGATGATCATCACAACAATTTCACTGCCAAAGCCCCCTAAGAAATAGGCTTGTGCCGCCTTTCCACTGGCCAAGGCAAGAAGCACAATGGCAAAGAAGCTTGGATAAATAAGGTCCAAACAAATCCAACCAAACATCATCCCTATAAAGATGCTGGCAACACGCATCCCGAACGGTGTGATTGGATCCACCGCCGGCACGAACCAGCCAAAGAGTGACAGCCCAAGCCACAGCACCACTCGAAGCCAGTAGCTTGCACCGTCTTTTTTCGCAACCTGAGACATTTTTTATTCCTCCTTTAAGGTTTCTCATTCACGTCGCGCAGTAACAATATAACCAAATCTTATCATTGTCATTTTTCGACTACTGTTGTCGTCGCAACATTTTATAATTATAATAATCTCAATGTCTTAATCGATAGTAGAGGAGGTTCTCATGACTGAGCAAGCATTTTTTCCCATTATTTCCGGCGATTTAACCAATACCTTTCCGGACTTGAAGCAGTTTATCCTCAACAATTACACCCATACAGACACCATCAAAAAAGGTGGTGACATTCTTTTTCCAGAGGAGTACACCTTTCTCTATCTGAGCAAGGGCAAGGTGAAGGCCTATATGTTTGACGAATCCGGTCACGAGCGCTTGATGTACATTTACATCAAGGACACCTTGATTTTTCATCCGGTGAGCGATGATTTTGGCAAAAACCTTGTCGTGCTCGAGGAAGCCACCCTCTTTTCCGTGTCGGACTTGGCGGTCTTTGAATTTTTACAAAAAGACCCCAACCACATCCGCGCCTTTATGCGAATGATCGGCACCCGCTACGGTATTTTGTTGCAGCAAGCCCTCACCAATCATCTGCAAAATGCCAAGCACAAGGTCTACACCTTCCTTCTGACCCTTGCCACCCACTACGGCAAGCCACAGCCAGATGGCAGCATCCTCGTCAACAAACTCCCAACCCTCACAGACATGGCTTCCATTGTGAATGTGCATCGTTCCAATGTGACCGCCTATTTTAACGAGTTGGAAAGCAAGGGCATTCTCAAACGTCAAAAGCATCAGCTCATTGTCTATGATATGGACACCCTTGAGGACTTGGTCGCCGACTCTGCCCAATAACATCAACCGTTCAAAAAAACAGGCCGCAAGACCGCGCCCAAAGCGTTATGTCTTGCGACCTGTTTTTTTATTGTTCATTTTCGAGTTTAAACCACAGACTCACCATTGCCCCTGCACCTTCGGTGGCATTGGCGTAGCAGAGCATCCCACCTTGGGCGCACATGACCGCTTTGGCAATGGCAAGGCCAAGGCCTTGATGATTGCGCAAGTGACGGCTTTCATCGCCAATGTAGAAGGCCTCGTCGGCATGCTGTAAATCCTTCGCCGTAAAGCCTGCGCCATAGTCACGCACCGTCGCCACCAAATAGCGCCCGTCCACATTCTCCTGCACTGTGTAACTGCAAGCAATCCCCTCGGCGCCATCGGTATAGGTGGCGGCGTTGCTTAGCAGATTGTTCCATGCGCGTAACGCCTCCCCTGTGTGCACACAGACCGCCCCCTCGCTCACATCCAATTGCTCGTGCAAGGGCAACTGGGCCGCCTGTGTCAATTGCTTGGCGGCATGCCGCAAGGTTTCCACAAAATCCTGCACCGATTGCACCGCACTGCAAGGGGCAAGTGCCTCGTTTGAGAGCACCGCACGCATTTTTTCCAGATAGGTATTGATGTCCTCGGCACTTTCCACAATGTAGGTCGCTGAACCGCGACTAAAGGCATCCTCGGCACTTTCCTGCAAAAGCTCGGCATTGCCGCGAATGACGGTGAGTGGCGTTTTGATATCGTGGGCCAAGGCGGCAAGCTGTTCGCTCTTTTGCTGTTCCTTTTGCCACTGGGTGGTAAGGGACGCTTTAAGGGCATCACGCAAGGTGCCTAAGGACGCCATCACGGCATTGATTTCTCGAATGCCGGTATCTTGGGTCACCTCAAAATCAAGGTCATTGGCCGCAATTTTTTCTGTCACCTGTTGCACCGTTTCGAGGCGACGATTGATGGCGCGGCCGAAGCGATGCGCCAAATAGAGAAGATTCAATACAGCCACCAATAGCATCCCCCATACCAGCAAATGCTCCGGTGGTGGCAGGATACGATTCAACGTATCCGAGGTATAACGCATCCCAATGAGATAGTGGACAATACAGACATCGCCATTTTCCATGGGCATGTATTTGTAATAGCCTTCATCATCAGGGATGTATTCCCGTAAGCTGTAACGATTCCAAGCGTCACTACGACGGTCCTTGTTCATAGTGCCACCCAGCCACTTTCCATCCTTGTCGTAAATCCCGTAGGTGGCACCGTCAGGAATATACTGTGCCACGTCATCGGAGTTGGCCTGTTGAATCTTTGACATATTCTGTGAGAGAATGATTTCCTGCATATTGGCTGGCTGCACGGTATCGGTATTTCCAAGCAAGATCAGCCCTGTGAGCAATGCGACACAAAGCACAAAGGTGCTCACACCGTACACCACTAAATACCCTACAAAGAGCACGGAAAGCCGCGGTTCTTTAAAGGCGCTTTTCATGTTCCTCATCCTTCCATTGGTAGCCAATCCCCCACACTGTTTCAATCGGGTTAAGACCGTATGGCTGACACTTGGCACGAATATTTTTCACATGCTCGGTAATCGCCGAAGCATTGCTTGCACCGTCATAGCCAAAGACCGCTTCCAGAATGCGTTCTTTGCTAAACACTTGCCCCTTGTGCAAAGCCAAGAGCTCGCAAATGGCGTATTCACTCTTGGTAAGGGGCACCTCCTCGCCGTCAATAAGAAGTTTTTTCTCAAGCAGAATGAGTTCGATTCTGCCCAAATGCAGGCTATGGCTCTTTTCGCGCCGTTCTCTGCGCAAATGCGCCGCCACGCGAGCACGAAGCTCACTCAACGAAAAGGGCTTTTTAATATAATCGTCGCCGCCAATGGCCAATCCCTCGAGGAGATCCGCTTCCGCCGTCTTCGCAGTCAGAAACAAAATAGGGCAATCCACCATTCCTCGAATCCGTCGGCACAGGGCAAAGCCGTCCTCGCCGGGCATCATCACATCCAGCAAAATCAGCTCGTAATGACAAAACTCGGCCGCCTCCAAGGTACGCGCATCCGTCACTGTCGTCACCCGATAGCCGTCCCGTTCCAAGGCACGGCGTATGAGGGACAAAATCGCCGCGTCATCGTCAATCGCTAAAATCTCAATCATGGCACGCCCTCCCTTCGTATCTGTAAAGCCATACACTGATTATGCCGAATAAAACCAGCAGTGGCAAGACCATGAACCAAGGCAGTGGCGGAAACTCAAGGTTCGGCATCAAGAGCGCCACCGCGTAGGTGTCAACCAAGCGCGCACTCCAGCTGCATGGCACCAAAGGCCAGAGCCCATCGCCAAGCCCTGTTAAAAAGAGCGCGGAAAGTACAAATTCCGCCACACCAACAGCCACAGAAACGGTCTTCGGCCACTGAAACTGTAACAACAAGTGCTCCAAATAGAGGGGCATCGCGCCTAGCCAGAGCAAGATGGCCCCCTTGCAGTAGCCCCATAACCCCAAGCCGTTTTTGTCCAACAAATCGTCATAGCACACACCAAAGAGCACCATCGCCAATACCAATGCTACAAAGCCGCATAGCATCAGCCAAAGACTCTTATAAAGGTAAGCGGTCCCCTTGTGGGCGCGCCCTCCTAAAAACACCTGAAAGTGATTGTCCGTCTCCACTTCCACCGCCATGCCGCAAACAAGACTCACCACAATGGGCAAGACAATGCCCAAAAGCTCCACATAGGCGGTGATTTGCCACAGCTCACGCCCATTGGTGCCGGCAAAATAGGCGAGCATACAGCCGGCCGCCAAAAGTGGCAGTGCCGCATGGGTCCAATAGAAAAACGTGTGACGGAGCTTCAACGCCTCCGCCCTTAGGGCGCCCACCACGCTGCTCATACGTCCCTCACCGTCCTTTCATAGTATTTACGTCCAAGAAGCCATAACACAGCCAACCATACCAGCGCTGCCACACTCCCACTCAAAACCGCACCGGCATCAAGCAAGGCAGGGTCGTAGGTCACGCTCCCCGGCACCGCCAAAAGCCCGTTTGGCAAAACACCCAAGACCGGCACCATCACACGGGCTGCCAGCGCCCCCGGCCAGAAATAGAAGGTGGCCTCTAAGGCACCAAACACCGCCGTCGCCATATATAAGGCGAGGTTAATGAGGACGGTCAAAAACACCCCCAAACGTTGACTCAGTGCCATGCAAAACGGCAGCTGCCAAAGACCGGTCAGCCAAAGGAGCCCCGTTGCCACCAATTGTTGCTTGATCGTCGGCTGCACAATAAATTGAACGCCCAAGCCGTGGTGCAAAAGCGGCACCGCAAGCATGGTAAGCCCGGTAAGCGCTACCATCCCCACAAGCGCATAGCCCATCGCGACCATCATCTTGGCATCCCAAATGCGACCTGCCGAAAGGGGCAAGGTGGCAATGGTGTGGTTCTTTTTCTTGCGGTCCTTTTGCCCGATACTGACCCCAATCATGCCCAAAAGCCCCGGATACATGCCCATGTACCACCAGTTGTAGCTATTGACGGAAAAATAATTGCCCATGAGCACGGCCGCCATCAGCACTGATGCCACCGCCATCCCAACGGTGAGCTTCGGCAAGGCACTGTGCTTGTACTTCAGCGCTTCCGCCTGAATCAATTTTTTCATCATCGTACACCACCTTTTGCCACAATCTCGATAAAGAGGGCCTCCAAATTCTCGTGGGCATCCACCCGATCTTGATACTGCAAACGCCCGTTGCAAAGAATACCGATGATGTCTGCCGTCTGCGCTATTTCACTCAAAATATGGCTGCTCACCACCACCGTTATCCCCTTTTGTGGAAAACTGCGGATTAGTGTGCGTAATTCTCCAATACCCACGGGATCCAAGCCATTGGTCGGTTCGTCCAAAATCAGAAGCTTTGGATGACCCAACAGCGCCAGAGCAATGCCCAGACGCTGCTTCATCCCCAGTGAAAACTGCCCCGCCTTTTTCTTTCCGGTGTCACTAAGCCCCACCGTTTCCAAGACCTCATCAATCCGTGCCTCTGGCACATCCAACAGAAGGGCGCGCACCTTGAGGTTTTCTCTTGCGCTGAGGTTTTCATAAATCGGCGGCGTTTCGATGAGGGCACCGATGTCCGCCAAATCGGCACGGGACCACGGATGTCCGTCCAGTAAAATCTCTCCTGCCGTTGGGCGCATGATGCCCGTCAAAATCTTGAGCAAAGTAGACTTCCCGGCACCGTTTGGCCCCAAAAGGCCATAGACCGTTCCTTCGGGAATCCGGATATCCACCCCGTCCAATACCGTCTGTTTCTTAAAGGCCTTCGACAGGCCGCGTGTTTCTATCATTAGTTGTTTCATTGTCATAGCCTCCCTTAACTTTACTTAAAGCATACCGGGCAATTATCAGGACTTTATAAGGAGGCACAAAAAAATGGCTCTTCACGAATTTCGGTTGGAAAATAAAATAATTACAAAAACAC
>SAMEA3387496__coassemble_1339_pt1 | contig 27916 bp, 29 predicted proteins | sample SAMEA3387496__metabat2_high_PE_007 | metagenome-assembled genome bin SAMEA3387496 (sample SAMEA3387496) | Felis catus | biome: Faeces | place: United Kingdom | collected 2012
ACGGTGGTGTGAGAGGTCGGAAGGCGAAATAATCGCCTTCCTCCTACTCGATTGCACGTGCTATGCTTGTGCGGTGGTGGCTGGTTCTTTATATGCGTGGGGTTGTGTGGTACACTAGGGAGAGAAAATTTACGAGAAAAGAGGAATGACTATGAGCGTCACTGATACCATTGCTGCGATTATTACGGCGCCGGGGCGTGCTGCTGTTGGGATCATCCGTTTGAGTGGTCCGGAGGCGCTGGCGATTGCCAAGCGTTTGTATGATGGGGCGGCGGATTTAAGTACGGCGGCGAGTCACACGATTCATTACGGTTGGGTGTGGGACGCGGCGCATGAGAAGCGTGTGGATGAGGCGCTCTTTTTGCTGATGCGCGGGCCGAAGAGCTACACCGGCGAGGATGTGGTAGAAATCCAATGTCACGGTGGGCACACCTCTACCCAAGAGATTTTGCGTTTGTGCTTGGTGTGCGGGGCGCGTCTGGCGGATGAGGGCGAGTTTACCAAGCGCGCCTTTATCAATGGCAAGCTGGATCTCACCCGTGCCGAGGCGATTATGGATATTGTCGATGCCAAGAGCGAGGCAGCGCTTTCTCAAGCGGTGGCGCAAAAGAGTGGCGTTCTCGAAGGGCGTATTCGCGATGCCCGCGAGGCGGTGTTGGAGTTGGTGGCCTTTATCCAAGCAGATTTGGATTATCCGGAGGATGATATTGAGCGTTTGACCGATGAGGAATTGGCAAGCCGAGTGCGTGCAGTGCAAGGCGATATGGATGCCTTGATTGCCGGCGCTGAGCGTGGGCGCATTACCCGCGATGGCATCAAGATGGTGATTGCCGGTAAACCAAATGTGGGCAAGTCGAGTTTGCTCAATGCCCTTTTGGGGCGTGACCGTGCGATTGTCACGGATATTGCAGGCACGACCCGCGACGTGGTGACGGAGCATCTCACGATTGGTGGGGTGCCGGTGGAAATTCTCGATACGGCTGGGATTCGCGAAACGGCGGATACCATCGAAGCGATTGGCGTAGAGCGCGCCAAGGCGGCGAGTCAAGCGGCGGACTTGGTCCTTTATGTGGTGGATGCAAGCCGTGGTTTGGATGCGGATGATGAGGCGTTTTTAAGAGCGCTCGAAGGTAAGGCATGCTTGCTTGTGGTGAATAAGAGCGATTTAAACGATACCATGGCAGTGCCGGAGGCATTTGCTGACAAGCATGTGCGTATTTCCGCCAAGGAGGTGGAAGGCATCGAGGCATTGGAACTGTCAATTTTGTCTGTGATTCTCCATGATAAAACTGTGGGCACCGGTGATACGGCGGTGGTGAGCAATGCCCGTCATATTGCCCTCTTGGAACGCTGCGCGGCCGACCTTGTGAGTTTCTTGGATGGCCTTGATATGGGTATGAGCAAGGATATTCTTGTGATTGATTTGCAAAATGCTTGGGAAAATCTTGGCCTGATCACCGGGGATACAGCGAGTGAGGATTTGATTGATACGATCTTCTCAAAATTCTGTTTAGGAAAATAGGAGCACTTTTATTATGAATAAAATATATGATTATCCGACCCACTATGATGTGATTGTGGTGGGCGGTGGCCATGCCGGCTGCGAAGCGGCGTTGGCCTGTGCCAAGATGGGGCATCAAACCCTGCTTTGCACGATTAGCTTGGACCATATCGCCCTTCTTCCTTGCAATCCATCCATCGGTGGGCCTGCAAAGGCGCATTTGGTGCGTGAGTTGGATGCGATGGGCGGCAGCATGGGTGAGGTTGCGGACGAATGTTTGATTCAAATGCGTGTGTTGAATACGTCCAAGGGGCCGGCGGTTCATTCCATGCGTGCACAGATGGACAAGGAATTGTATCGTCAGACGATGACCAAGCGTCTGGAGCATACCGACAATCTTACGGTGAAGCAATTGATCGCCGAAGAATTGTTGATTGAGGACGGTGCGGTGTGTGGGGTGATGGACCATACCGGCATTGCCTATTACGGCAAGCGTGTGATTCTTTGTACCGGCACTTATCTAAAGAGCCGCATCATCATCGGTGAATATAGCGAAAATGCCGGTCCGCAAGGGCAGTTGCCTGCCAATAAGCTCTCCGAAAGCCTGCGTGAGGTGGGCTTTAATGTGGTGCGCTTCAAAACCGGCACACCGGCGCGTGTGGATGTGCGCAGTGTGGATTTTTCAAAGATGGAAGAACAACCAAGCGACGCCAACGACAAGCATTTCTCTTTCTGGCATGACAGCGATTTTGAAAACGGCTTGGATAAAATCAGTTGCCACTTGACCTATACCAATGAAACGACCCATGGCATCATCCGTGCCAATTTGGACCGCTCCCCCCTCTATTCCGGTTTTATCGAAGGGACCGGTCCGCGCTACTGCCCATCCATTGAGGATAAGGTGGTGCGCTTTAGCGACAAGAGTCGCCATCAGCTTTTTGTGGAACCTGAAGGGCTCAATACGACCGAGTTGTATGTGCAAGGCTTTTCTTCCAGCTTGCCGATGGACGTGCAGTTGGAGATGATTCATACCCTGCCTGGGCTTGAACAGTGCGAGGTGATGCGTCCTGCTTACGCCATTGAGTATGATTTGATTGACCCTCTCGAATTGCGCCCAAGCCTTGAAACCAAGCGTGTGAGCGGGCTTTTCTGCGCAGGGCAAATCAACGGCACCAGCGGCTACGAGGAAGCTGCTGCCCAAGGGCTTATGGCGGGGATCAACGCGAGCTTGTCCTTGCGTGGCAAGGAGCCGGTGGTGCTCAAACGTCATGAAGCCTACATTGGGGTATTGATTGACGATTTGGTGACCAAGGGCACCAACGAGCCGTATCGTATGCTGACTAGCCGTTGTGAGTACCGTTTGCTGTTGCGCGAGGACAACGCCGACCGCCGTTTGTGTGAAATCGGTCATGAGGTGGGCTTATTGGACGATGCCAAGTATGCGAAGTACCAGGCGCGTTGGCAAGCGATTGATGAAGAATTGGCACGCCTTGAAGGGGTGGTGCTGCGTCCGAGCGAGGCACAGCCGCTTTTGGATGCCTGCGGTGGCGAGCCGCTTCATAAGAGTGTGAGCCTCTATGATTTGCTCAAGCGTCCAAACATCCACTATGCGGATTTGTTGGCATTTGGCTACGGGCGTGAAGAACTGCCGGCGGATGTCGTGGAAGAAGTGGATATCATCATCCAATACACCGGCTACATTCAAAAGCAGGAAGAACAGGTGGCACGTACCGCCAAGCTCGAAAGCCGTCGTTTGCCGGAGGGCATGGATTACGGTCAAGTATCAAACCTACGTTTGGAGGCGCGCCAGAAGCTCGATGCCGTGCAGCCTGAAACCGTAGGCCAAGCGAGCCGCATCAGCGGCGTGAATCCGGCGGATATCACTGCCCTTCTCGTATGGCTCGAGCAAAGTCGGAGGGATGTATAATGAGTGACATCCGCGCATTGATTGACAGCGAGCTGGCAGCGCGCTTTGCGTTAAGTGAGGCGCAGTGTGCGCAGTTTGAGCGTTACTACGCGCTTTTGGTGGATTGGAATAGCCGCATGAATTTAACGGCGATTACCGACCCACAGGGCGTGGTGGAAAAGCATTTTTTAGATAGCCTGCTTCTTTTAGAGGATGTCACCTTTAAGGACGGCGACACCTTGATTGATGTAGGCACCGGCGCCGGTTTTCCGGGGATTCCGCTTGCAATTGTCTGTCCGAGCTTACAGGTCGATTTGCTCGATAGCCTGCGTAAACGTGTGGGCTTTTTGCAGACAGTGATTGACGAGCTGGGCCTTGAGAATGCAGCCGCTTATTACGACCGCGCCGAGTTGTTTGCGAAAAAACCGGAGCGCCGCGATCATTACGATTGGGCAACGGCGCGCGCAGTGGCACGTTTGCCCCTTTTGAGTGAGTATTGTCTGCCCTTTGTGAAAAAGGGTGGCACCTTTATTGCTTGCAAAGGGCCGGACGGTGCAGCAGAGTTGGACGAAGCCAAGGGCGCCCTCAAAACCCTTTGTGCCAGCCATACCAAGACCTGTGTTCACGCCTTGCCGGGCGGCGAGCAGCGTGACATTCTTTTGATTGAAAAGATCGCGCCAACGCCGAAGCGTTTTCCACGCAATCCGGGAGCAGCGGCAAAATCCCCGCTGAAATAAAAAGAAATCCACAACTGTGGATAACATTTTCTGTTTTAAGATGAAATTTGACAACGCCCTTTGATGGTTTTAAGCCATCAAAGGGCGTTTTTGCGTTAGTAGTCGCGTTTCCGCGTAGATGGGCAGGCGACAAGCAGGCGCGTTTCTCGTTGTGGAAAACCCCCTCCCTGTGGATAACTCATGGGGGCTAGATATAGGGGCTGGTATCAGGATGGGTGAGGCGTGGGTTCAACAAATACAGAAAGACGGCTCCGCATGAGGTGGACAGTACGCGAGGCGTGTTCGATGGTTGTCGGGGGGGGGTGCTGTGTGATATTCTGAGGTCTGTGCCGATTGCTCAAGGTGTTTGCTATAGATGCGTTGCTTCATTGTGGAAGACGTCGTTAAGGATGTTTCACGTGAAACATTCCCTTTATTGTGTGAGTGTCAATCATTGAAAATCACTGGGTGCTTGCTTATACTAGTAGAAGAATACAATCCCAGCCCCTTGCTGGAGAAAGAGGATAAAATGATTCGATTTAACAATGACTACAATCAAACCTGCTTGCCGGAAATTATGGCAGCGATTCAGAACCTTGGCGATCAAACCTTTCCCGGCTACGGCCAAGATGATTTGTGTCACGCAGCGGTGACGCTTTTGCGTGAAGAAATCGGCTGGGAGGATGCAGACATTCATTTCATGCCGGGTGCCACCCAAGCGAACTTTATTGTTCATGCGGCAGCCCTTCGTCCAATTGAAAGTGTTATCTGCGCCGACAGCGGCCACATCGCAGGCCACGAAGCCGGCTCCGTGGAAAATACCGGCCATCAGCTATTGGTGGTGCCGTGTCGCGACCATAGCGGGAAGCTTCATGCTGATGATGTGCGTGCGGTGGCAGAGCAGTACAAGAGCATGGGTGAGCCGGACTATATGACCGACCCTAAATTGGTATATATTTCTCAGCCAACCGAATATGGCGGGATTTACACTTTGGATGAGCTCCAAGCCATCAAAGAGGTCTGCGAGGACCACGACATGATGCTCTTTGTGGATGGCGCGCGTTTGGCGTATGCCTTAGGCAGCGAAGACAACGACGTAACGCTGTGGGACTTGGCGGCTCTCTGCGATGCCTTCACCATTGGCGGTACCAAATGCGGTGCCCTCTTTGGGGAAGCGGTGGTGCTTACCGATGACGGCCTCAAGCGTCGCTTCCGCACCTACATGAAGCAAAACGGCGCGGTTTTGGCGAAGGGATGGCTCTTGGGCTTGCAATTCTACACCCTTTTCCAAAATGGTCGTTACTACAAACTCGGCCAAAAGGCGGACCAACAGGCGCTGCGCCTCAAGCAGGCCTTTAAGGATGTGAACCTCCCTCTCTTTACCGACAGCCCAAGCAACCAACAATTTGTGCTCTTGACCAAGGCTGAGCAGGAAAAATTGGCAGGCACCTTTATTTTTGAAGTATTTGGTCCATACAATGAGCATCGCGACATCGTTCGCTTCTGCACCAGCTGGGCCACCCAAGACATCGAAATCGACGCCCTTATCAGTGCCCTCAGACGACTCTAAACGCCCCTCCCCCTCCGCGATTCTGCGGAAGGGGAGTTTTTTGTTTCACGTGAAACAAAAGTGAGAAACAAGCACGACAATGTTTCACGTGAAACAAAAGTGAGAAATGAGCGCAACAATGTTTCACGTGAAACAAAAGTGAGAAACAAGCGTGACAATGTTTCACGTGAAACAAGAGTGAGAAATGAGCGCAACAATGTTTCACGCGAAACAAAGTGCGTAACAAGTGCGATAGTGTTTCACGTGAAACACCGCATTGAAATTTGCTAATTCCAACAACAGAATGGCGCTAAAATCTTTCATAGTGTGGCTAAAAACGTTATAATAAAAATTGAACACTTTCCCGACGGGAAACCATTTTTGAACGAAAACCATGATGTTTCACGTGAAACATCATCATTGGCAGTCAAAACTGCCGACTATATTCCAAAGGAGGCTTATCATGGGACACATTATTGCCCTTGTGAACCAAAAGGGAGGCGTGGCAAAGACCACAACAGCCATTAACTTGGCGGCTTCCCTCAATAAAAAGAAGAAAAAGGTGCTCTTGGTGGATTTAGACCCACAAGGCAATGCCACAAGCGGGATTGGCGTTAACAAAAACGAAACCGAGCATTCCATCTACGACTGCTTAATCAGCGATGTATCGGTTGAAGAGGTCATTGTGCCAACCTATCGCAAAGGGCTCGACTTGCTTCCGTCCAAGGTAGAACTCGCCGGCGCTGAGCACGAATTGAGCTATATGGAGGACCGCGGTACCCATTTACGCAACATCCTCACACCGGTGGCAGAAAACTACGATTATGTGTTGATTGACTGCCCACCGTCTCTTGGTATGCTCACCATCAATGCCTTGAGTGCAGCCGAACAGATTTATGTCCCAATCCAAAGTGAATACTACGCCCTTGAAGGGGTGGAACAACTCATGCAAACCGTGAGTTTGGTGAAGCAATCCTTTAATCCGGATCTTTTTGTAGGCGGCATTATTATTACCATGTACGATGGTCGCATGCGTTTATCACGAGATGTGGTAGAAACCGTGACGAATACCTTTGGTGAGGTGGTCTTTAAGACCATGATTCCACGTAACGTGCGCTTGGCAGAAGCACCTAGCTACGGCAAGGCAATTATCGACTACGAACCTCTCTCCAAGGGCGGCATGGCGTACAACAACCTTGCGAAGGAAGTGATTAAACGTGGCTAAGGAGCAAAAGAAAGGGCTCGGCAAGGGCCTTGGTGTATTGTTTGGCGGCGACGTGGCGTTAGACGGTTTGACCCGCCCACAAGCAGAGCCTCTATTTAAAACACCGGAGGCAGCGCCAAAAGGTGAAGCCGAACCAATGCCTGATGTGGAAACACCGCAGGATGACCAATTCCGCATGGTTGATGTAAGCAAAATTAGCGAAAATCCCTATCAACCACGCAAGGATTTTAATGAAGACGCCTTGACCGATCTCACCGAATCCATCCGCGAAAAGGGTGTGCTGAGTCCGCTATTGGTGGTGCAAAAGGGCGAGGAGTATCTCCTCGTTGCCGGAGAACGTCGCTTGCGCGCTGCCAAAGGGGCAGGGCTTGCGGAAGTGCCTTGCATTGTTCGTGTTCTCGATGAGGAAGAAATGGCGCAGATTGCCCTCATTGAAAATATTCAACGCGCCGACTTGAATGTGATTGAAGAAGCCAATGGCTATGCTGCGCTGATTAAGAAATACAATTACACCCAACAACAGTTGGCGGATTTAATGGGCAAGAGCCGTCCATACATCGCCAATTTGTTGCGCTTGTTGGAATTGCCACAGCCTGTCATGGAAGCCCTCGAGGCCGGAAAAATCAGTGCCGGCCACGCCCGTGCCCTTCTTGCCATCAAGGACCCTGAGCTGGCTGCCGGCCTTTGCAGCGACGTCATTGCACAGGATCTCTCTGTGCGTGCATTGGAGGCTTTGATTCAAGATATCCAAGCCTTTAGCGATACGCTCGATGACAACGAGAAGCCTAAGAAACCGGAAACCAACAGCCAAAAATACCGCGCCTTGTGTGAACAGTTGACCGATAAGCTGCAAACCAAGGTGGCTGTCAAAGGCAGCGCCAAGCGCGGCCATCTCGTCATTGATTTTTACGGTGACGAGGATTTGACCCGCATCTTGGATGCCTTGGGCCTTGAACTGTACTAAGGAGTGCCTATGAGTAAACGACCTCGACTTGCCATTGTGGGCGGTGGGGCCTCCGGCATGGCGGCAGCGCTGGAAGCGGCCAAGCGTGTAGATGTAGTGCTTTATGAAAGCCACACTCGCTTGGGACGAAAGCTGCTTGCCACCGGCAACGGCCATTGCAACTTCTCTCACAAGGGCTTTAACGATGCCAACTACCACGGCAACCATCCGCATTTTGTGCACGATGCCTTGAGTCGACACGATGAAGCCGATACCTTGGCGTTTTTTCAAGCCTTGGGCTTAGAAGCCACGGTGGACAATCGTAACCGCTATTATCCGGCGTCTCTGCAAGGGTCTGCGGTACTGGATATTTTGCGCCTTTCTTTAGACGAAGCGGGCGTGGAGGTGCGCTGTGATACGCGCATTACCGCCATTCATCAAACCAAGGACGGACGTTTTTCCCTCCTCCATAAGGCCGGCAAGGACCGAGCCGATGCGGTTATTGTTGCCGCGGGTGGCGAAGCAGCGCCAAAGCTCGGTGGGACCCGTGACGGCTATAAGCTCCTTGGGGCTTTTGGCCATTCGATGATTGAAACCGCGCCGGGGATTGTTCAACTGAATGCCGATATTTCCGAATTAAAAGCAGCTAACGGTTTAAAGCGCGATGTGACGATTGCGATTCAATCAGAAAATAAAACAATCGTTCGAGATTCTGGCGAACTCCTCATCACCAACTACGGACTCAGTGGGCCGCCGGTGTTACAATGTGCGGGACATGCGGTGCGCGCCCTCAATAAGGGAAAAAAAGTGAAGGCGGTGCTGAACTTCTTCCCAGAAGAAGATTACGAACATTTGCTTGAACATTTCCGCGAACGCCTCGCCCTTCATCCGTTGCGCAGTGCCGATACCTTCTTCGTGGGGCTGTTGCCACGCTTACTGGCACAGTGTGCCTTAAAGGCGGTGGGGTTGAAACCACAGCAGCCCTTAAATGATCAGGCGCTTGCCCACTTGGCTCGAAAGCTCAACGCTTGGCAGGTGCCAATCATCGGTCCGCGCACCTTTAGCGAAGCCCAGGTCACCTTAGGCGGCATCGATACTGCCGACTTTGACCCAACCACCATGGCCTCTTGGATGGTGCCGGGACTCTATGCTTGCGGCGAAGTTCTTGATATTGACGGTGATTGCGGTGGCTACAACCTACAATGGGCGTGGTCCTCAGGCCGTCTTGCAGGCGAAAGTGCCGCAAATTATCTCTTGACTGACTAACGATTTTGAAAAGGAGTGAATACCATGTCCTCTTGGGATGTAATCCTCATTGCCATCCCTTGTTTAGCGATTTTTCGAGGCTATTTCAAAGGCCTCTGTCGTCGCTTTACCGATTGGGTAGGGCTTGTATTGGCGGCATTTTTAGCCGGCTTTAATATCACGAAGCTCGATGCCCTCTTCCAAACGACCTTTCATGTGGATGGACGCGACAGCATCAGCGCATGGCTCGAAGGCTACTTCGCCTCTCGCGTGGCGTCCAATCCAAACAACCAACTCGAAAGCCTCAAGGAATGGGTGGCCAATCTCTTCTTACCAAACCAAATGAAGGAAAGCCTTTACACCACCATTGATTCCTCTGCCAACGAAATCTACGCGAGCATCTACAATCAGGTGGCGCGTGTGGTGGCAGAGCCCGCTTGGGACTTGGTGCTTTTTATCCTTGGAACCGTGCTTATTTTCGGCGTCTTTATTCTGATTGGAGAGCTTGGCGGTGCGCTTATGCGTAAGTTTTACTTCACGATGGTCTTGGACCGCTTCTTGGGAGCGATTTTCAGCGGCTGCCTGATGGTGGCAGTGGCAGGGGTCTTTACCGCTATTTGTATCACTGTCATTCCGGAAAGCGCCGGTACTCTCGGACGCATTTTGCATCATAGCCTGATGGCGCCGATGCTTGAAGATGCCGTTACATCCATCCTCAAAGGAGGACTGATTCCTTAATGGAGCTCTATTACAACGACTATTCGACCTTTCTCAAGTATTACTACAATGAGCCGGTCTATAAAATTCCCATCAATTTGGCAGACGGCAACTGCCCAAATCGTGACGGACGCATTTCCACCGGCGGCTGTACCTTCTGTGACGCTACCGGAAGCGGTTTCCAATGCTTGCCGGATGATATGTCCATCGCCGACCAAATTGCGGAAAACAAAGCCTTTTACAAAAAACGTTTCAAGTGCGAACATTTTATCGTATATCTGCAAACTTTTTCCAATACCTATATGCCCCTCTCCCGCTTTAAAAGAGTGATTGAGGCAGCCACTGAGGACCCTGCCATTGTTGGCATCAGCGTATCCACCCGTCCGGACTTGGTCCATCCTGCTTATTTGGAAGTATTGGCCGAGCTTCGCGAAAAGCGCGACCTTGATGTGGACATTGAGCTGGGCTTGCAAACGGTCAACTACCACACCCTTGAGGCGGTCAATCGCGGGCATACCTTGGCGGCATTTATTGACGCCATGCAACGCATCAAGCAGTATGATTTTTCGACCTGCGCCCATGTCATTCTAAACCTTCCCGGCGATACCTCCGCCGATGCCATCGAAACGGCACGCACCCTCTCTGCCCTCCATGTGGATATGGTCAAGCTCCATTCCCTCTACATCGTCGGCGGCACCCGTTTGGCGCGTCAATACATCCTCGGTGACTTTGACATGATTACCCTCGAGGAATACGTCGATCGCGTGGTGGATTTCCTCGAATATTTGGACCCAAAAATTGTCATCCAACGTCTGGTGGGCAAAGGGCCACAGGAAGATTTGATTTTCTGTAATTGGAACACTTCCTGGTGGAAAATCAAGGATGCCATCAACGACACCTTCGAGCGCCGCGGCAGCTTCCAAGGGAGCCGCTTCAACTATCTCGGCGGTGACGTGATTGACGACTTGGCGCAACAGTAACAAGAAAGGAGCAAGCATGCTAACGACCATTCTCGCATCGAGCGACACCACCGTTGTCGAGGAAGTGGCAGACGGTGCCACCGAAACGGCGGAATCCGTTGCGGATACCGCCATTGACCAGCTGGAGAGCTTTAGTGAGTTGTTTTCCATTTTAAAGTTTGACAATCTTATCAATATCGGTGTGCGCCTCTTGGTCATTATTCTCGTCTTGACCCTCTCCTACCGCGTCATCAAATATCTGCTCAATCGTGCCTACGAAACCCGTCGCCACCACGGCAACGTGACCGAAAGCAACATCAAACAGCTGGAAACGGCACGACACATGGTGCAGAGCATCATCTTTTACAGCTTTATTCTCATCGGCCTTATTGCTGTTATGAGTATTTTCGGTTTTGACATGCGTGGCCTTGCCACCTCCGCAGGGATTGCCGGGGCGGCGTTGGTGCTCATTAGTCAAAACATTATTTTGGACTGGATCAGCGGGGTCTTTATCCTTGTCGAACGTCAGTTTAATGTCGGCGACTATGTCAAGCTCGGCGATTATACCGGCGAGGTGCAGACCATCTCTATTCGCCAAACCGTCCTAAAAACCGACTTCAATGAAACCGTCACTATTCCAAATGGGACCATCAAGGTGGTGGTCAACTACACCAAGGACCCTGTCACCGAGTATTTTGACATCCGCATCCACGATGCCAGCCGCTTGGATGAAGGCAAGCGGGCGCTTGAAGCAGTCTGTGTGCAAATGAACCACCGCTTTGATGAGATGCTCACAAGCCCTTGTCGTGTGATGGGGGTGCAGGAAATCATCGGGACCGGTTTGACCATGCGCCTGACTTTTCAAAGCAACAAAGATGACACCTATCCCATCCTTCGTGCGCTGCGCGAGGAATGTACCCGTGCCCTTACTGCCATCGGCTTGCAGCAGCAGCTGAGCTAAGGACCATCTCTCATTTGTTTAGAAAGGAGCTACTCCCATGCCCATGCACTTAGAAATCGGCGATCGCGTCGAACTCAAAAAAGCCCACCCTTGCGGCAGCAAACTCTTTGAAATCACCCGTGTCGGCATGGACTTCCGCATCCGCTGTACCGGTTGCGGCCATGAAGCATGGATTCCCCGTGCCAAACTTGAAAAATCTATCAAAAAGGTTCTATCTTAAAGAAATCTAAAGCAAACGATTATTTACAGAAAGAGGTGTTAATGATGCCTGATCCACGAGAACATAAAGTGAGTTGTTCGGATTATCGCTGCGAGATAGAAATCACCTTAGAAATTATCGGCGGGAAATGGAAAGCCTTGATTCTATGGAATCTTCATATTCATCAAACCATTCGATATAACGAATTTCGACGCCTCATTCCCGCAATTACGCAAAAAATGCTTACTCAACAGTTGCGTGAACTTGAAAAATACGGCATTATTGAGCGAACTGTGTATCCATCAGTACCACCAATGGTAGAGTATAATTTAAGTAACGAGGGTGAGCAGTTGGTTCCTATTTTAGAGCAAATGGACCAATGGGGAAAAAATTTTGTAAAAAAATATCATGCCCGCAATAGTGATGAGACGTAAATTCCTACCTTTTGGTGCGTATCAGTCCGAAAAGTGCCTTCTTTTTTTTGATTGCAAGTCGCAGTAAACTTTGAACTGTCATCAGGGAAGTGCCTTATGACAGCGACTTAAGACATTCAAATTAAGGAGGAACAATATGCAAAGATTTACTATTCCGCGCAACGTTTACACCGGAGACAATGCCATTGAGGTTTTAAAAGACATTGAAGGAAAAAAAGCATTCATCGTTATTGGTTCTGAGAGAACATTAAAAGATGGTACTGTTGAAAAGGTTCAAGCGTATTTAAAAGAAGCAAATATTGAGAGCATGGTTTTCCAAGGGGTTGAACATGATCCTTCTTTGACCACTGTCCAAGAGGGGACAAAAGCCCTGTCTGACTTTGGGGCTGACTGGATTATTGGTATTGGTGGAGGCTCTCCAATCGATGCTGCGAAATCCATGTGGTTGTTTTATGAACATCCGGAATTAACCTTTGAAGAAACCTTAACCCCATTTACTTTGCCTAGTCTTCGTCATAAAGCAAGATTTATCGGTATTACCACTACTAGTGGGACTGCGACAGAAGTAACTTCTTTTTCTGTTATTACCAATCCTAAAACCGGTATCAAGTATCCAATTGCAGACTATAATTTGACACCGGATATTGCTATTGTTGATACTGAGCTTGTGGGTTCATTGACACCGGAGTTGGTTGCTTATACTGGAATGGATGCATTGACTCATGCCATTGAAGCGTATGTTTCTAATGTAGCAACACCAATTACCGATGCATTGGCTGTTAAATCTATTGAAATGATTGACGCCTTCTTGGTGGATTCCTATGCAGAAGAACCTCATGCAAGAAAAGAAATGCATATCGCTCAATGCTTGGCTGGGATGTCCTTTTCCAATGCTATTTTAGGGATTGTGCACTCTATGGCACACAAGACCGGGAAATTATTTAATATTCCACATGGTTGTGCCAATGCGATTTATTTGCCATATGCTATTCAATACAACGCCAAGACTGCACCGGAAAAATATGCGGATATTGCACGTCGTCTTGGTCTTTGCGGTGAAAATGATGCACAATTGGTCGATGCATTGGTCAATTATATCAAAGACATGAAGCAAAAAATGAACGTACCGGCATCCTTGAAAGAATTCGGCGTTGACTTTGATGACTTCATGGCACAACTTGATTTCTTTGCGCCGGAAGCCGTGCAAGACCCATGTACTGGTACAAATCCACGTACCATTGATGATGAAACAATGAAAAAACTTTACCTCTGTGCGTATTACGGTGAAGATGTTCAATTCTAAGCCTATGGTATAAGTAAGATTCATCTTTTTTGATTATTTTCTTAATGTTTGATCAAGCCCCCATCATTTCAATTTTCTTAGATAGAGAAAACAGGTTCTCTCATAAAAAGGGAACCTGTTTTCTAATATATAAGGGAAATGTAAGAATTTTTACTTGCTTATGGTAGATATAGAGGGAATGAATAATGAAAAATATATTGAAAATATCTGTGATGTATATTGTTTTCGGATTGGTCATTGGTTTAACAACGCATGAAATTGCATATTGGACTAATTTTAGCGGTGAAACGGTGCTGAGTTTTGTGCATGCTCATGCTTTAATTTTGGGGGGTGGCGTATTTTTGATGGTGCCCGTTTTGATGAAGGTTTTTCAAATTGAGCAACAAAAAGGATTTAAGGGTTTTTTATGGGCCTATAACCTTGGTTTGCTGATGACCTTAGGTTTTATGAGTGTGCGTGGCTTTTCAGAATTACTTGAATTTCCTCTCGGAAATATGATGAATCATATGGTAGGCGGATTAGCCGGAATTGGTCATGTGATTTTAACCGTTGGTGTGTTCTTATTTTTCAAAGCTTTATTTAGAGCGATGAAGGAGTGTGCATAAAGATGGTTGGTCGTATCTATCATGTGGGATTGGTGGTCTCTGATTTAGAACGGTCGATACATTTTTATAGAGACGTGCTTGGCCTTCATTTTCAAGATGAAATTTTTATGGAGGGAGAAGCCACCGAAAAAATTTTTGGCTATGCCAATTGTTCGGCTCGTGTGGCTTATCTCAATGGCGATGATAATAACAAAATGCCACCGATTGAACTGATTGAGTTCCAAAATCCAAGGGTTAAGTCTAATAATGCCGGCGATTTATTTTCGACGTCTATTGCAGAGGTGTGTTTCTACACAGATCATATTGATGAAATTTATCATACCCTCATTGCTCATCAAGTGGTTTGTTTGTCTGAACCGCAATATTTTGATTTTAGCGACCAAGGCTTTGGCAAGAGTAAAGCCTTTTATTTCAAAGATCCGGATGGTATCATTCTTGAAATGATGCAGCCGTTATAATGATAAAGAGCGCTCTTATTTTAAGAGCGCTTTTATAATGAAAAGATATGACATATTCCCTTGCGGTACACAAACAAAAGCCCTTTTCTGTGTAGAAAAGGGCTTTTGCTGTTTAATAAGGTTCCTTTGGCACCAAATTGGCGAGGATTTGATATTCCTTAATATGACTGGCTTCGAGATAGCTCTCAAAAAGTTCCTGTCCGACATAGCTGTAACGCATGTATTCGGGATGAATGCCGGCGCGACGGATGTCCGATGAAAGGTTGCAAAAGGCATCCAAATTTTGCAATATAATAGTGTCGGGACGACTGCCGCGGTCGATGAAAAATTGCCAGAGGCGACGCAAAAGCTGTTCGTGCCAATGGTCGGATTCAATGAGAATGTCATTCCATTCCAAAAGACCGCTGTCGAGGTCCACCAAGAAAAAGGCGCGGGGCAAAGCCCCATTCCCATTGCTGAGGCTCGGAATATAGAAATAGTAGAGCTCAAAGCTCGTGCCGTCCGGTGGCAAATGCTTCACACGGGCATTGGAAAATTCATCCAAGATTGCCGATGAGGTGGCAAGGGCTTCTTCACGAGAAAGTACAAAAGGCGCTTGCGCCAGCGGACCGTCCTCGGTGAGACCGAAACAAGCCGCTGTGAGCATGGTGTTTGAAAGCACCATGTCGCTGTGATAGGCGGCCTCGACCTCGCTACCAAGCATGCCGCGGGTCAAGAGTTTCAAGATGGCCTTGAGATAGCTGAGCAGACGCACATAGTCTGCCGTATCTACCATGCTTGCCAGTCCGAAGCCCGGACGTTGACGGCGGAAGGTAATGGGACGATGGCGATCGCTGTTGCTGCGTTTTTCGTAGTTGTTTAGATTAGGCGTATTGTAGCCCACCTCGAGGTAGGACCCTTCAAAGCGGTTGACAATGTCCTCAATATTGGGAATATCGGTATCTTCAAAAAAGCCCCAAGAGCCTTCCAAGAGCCAATTGCGGATGCCGACGGTGCCTAAAATCAAGCGGATGTCACGCATACCGGTATCGTCCTTCCCAAAAACCACAAGCACGGCTGGCTCAGGGGCATGGGGATCTTGTAGCACAAAAGGTGCAATGCGACTTTCCCAAGGGTCAAAGCGGTAAATGTCCTCTGCCACTGTAAAGAGGGCGTCCATTTCTTGCTGATCCCAGAATTGATTCGTCATAATATATCTCCTATCGGTTGGAACCGTTATAAACCATTAACATAGATATTATAGAACGTTACCGAAGTCCTCTCAATAGCACAGGGGAATTTTTATAGAAAGTTTATGGAAAAGGACTGTTGTATATGAAAACACCACTTTGGCAAGCCTTGGCTGCCCATGTTGAAAAGGCGCCGTTCAGCACCCACACCCCCGGCCACAAAAGCGGCCACTTGATTCCCTCTGCCTTAAAAGAGGCTTGGGGCGAAGCCGTTTGGCACTACGATTTGACAGAGGTGCCGGGGCTGGATAATCTTGCTCACCCCGAGGCTGCCCTCAAAGAAAGTATGGAGGAATGGGCACGCGAACGTGAGTGCGCCTACGTACAATACCTCCTAGGCGGCACTTCCTTGGGCTTAAAGGCAGCGATTTTGGCGCTTTGTCGCGGCAAGGAAGTATTTGTACCGCGCCATGCCCATGGCAGCATCTATCAAGGCATTGTGCTTGCCGGCGCCACGCCGGTGCCCCTCGAGGTGGAATTTGACCCCGAGCTGGGCATTCCCTTGGGAGTGGCTCCGGAAACCTTTCAAGAGGCCCTCTGCTGCCATCCGGATTGTAAGGTGATGGTGCTGGTACATCCGACCTATCACGGCATCACTGCAGACAATGCCACCCTTTTGCAGATGGCCCATGCCTACGGTGTAACGACCATTGTCGATGCCGCACACGGGGCACATTTTACAAGCGATGTGACACCGCCGTCCGCCTTGGCATTGGGGGCTAATGTGGTCATCGAAAGCGCCCACAAGACCCTGCCTTGCTTGACCCAAGCCAGCGTCATGCTGATTGGTGATGCCGCTTTGGTAGAACCCTTGCGTGCGGCGGTGGGACTTTTGCATACCACCTCGCCAAGCTATCTGTTGATGGCGAGTCTGGAAGCCGCCGGCGCGTGGCTTTCTGAGGAAGGCGATGCCGTTATGGCAGATGGCGTGCGTCAAATCGGTTTACTGGAAGCCGCCCTTGCCGGAAATCCTCACCTCCATGTCGCCCGACACCCTTATTGGAAGCAAGATCCCTTCAAAGTCTATCTGATCTCTCCCCACGCCGGTGGTGAAGCCATCAGCGACGCCTTAGCAGCCCGTGGCGTCACCGCCGAGATGAGCGACGGGCGCGGCTGTTTGCTGATGATGCCGTTAGACGGTGGCACACGTGAACTGCGTGAGGCGATTGTCGCAGCAGCCCATGATTTGGCTGCGGTCACGACCGAGATTCCCCACCCTTGCTACTTAACGGGACGTCCGCAAACGGTACTGTCCCTTTCCGAGGCGTGGCTTGCACCACGCACCACCAAGCCCCTCTGTGAGGCGGTCGGGGAAGTGGCAGCCGCCGTCTTTGAAGCCTATCCGCCGGGGATTCCTCTCTTGTTACCCGGTGAACGCATCACCGAACAAGTGCTTCGCGCTTGGACCGACAGCGGACGCGATGCCCATGCCCCTGTGGACGTGCTGACCGACGCATAAATATTTGTCAGCCACACAAAAACCGATTATAATAAGTAGTAACACCATCACCAAGGAGGCAGTATGCGATTTCAAGAAATATTGGGCCAAGATGTGGCAATCTCTCAGTTGAAACGTGCCCATGCGCACCATAGACTGAGCCACGCCTACATTTTTGACGGTCCCCGGGGCGTTGGCAAAATGACCACCGCCCGTGCCCTTGCTGCCCTTCTTCTGTGTGAAGCCCCTCAGGGGGACGACGCCTGTGGGCAGTGTGACGCTTGCAGACAGCTCGTTGTGGGCACTCATCCCGACTGTATCATTGTTGAGCCGGATGGAAAAAGCATCAAAATCAAGCAGATTCGCGACCTTAGAGCGCGACTGTCCAACACCGCAAGCTATGGCGGTTATACCGTGGTGCTCATTGATGATGCCGATACCATGGGCATCGAGGCTGCCAACGCTTTTCTCAAAACTGTGGAAGAGCCCGTTGGCCCAACCTGCTTTGTGTTGGTCACCACCCATGCCGACCGCTTGCCCGATACGATTCGTTCCCGCGCCCAATTGGTGCGCTTCAAGTCCCTTTCAGAGGCCAATATCCTGCGCTTGCTGGGGCGCGACGACGAAGATGCTCGTATGGCAGTGGATTTAGCCAACGGCTCCCTCGCCCAAGCCCGCGCCATTTTGGAAGATGACGACGCGCGCATGCTGCGTGTACAAAGAAAGCGCGAGTTGGAAACGTTGCTAAAAAGTCTTTCTACCACTCATGATGGTGCCCTTCTGCGCTTTAGCGATGTCTTTAACGGCGACCGCGATGCCGTGCGTGAGGAAATTTTACTGATTCGTCGGCATTATCGTCACAGGCTCAACCAAGCCCTTTCCGATGGCACCGATCTCAGTCGGCCCATCCATATTTTGCATCAAACAACCACCGCCCTAGAAAGGCTCGAAACCAATACCGAGTCCTCCCTCATCTTGGGCGCCTTACTCATAGAAATGGCGCGCGCCTTGCGCCAATAGAGAGGAGAACACCCTATGCCGCAAATTATTGGCGTACAATTTCAGCGTGCCGGAAAAATCTACTATTTCGACAGCGCCGACCAACAAATCGAAACCGATACCTATGTGATCGTTGAAACCGCGCGTGGCATCGAATATGCTCGCGTTGCCCTTGCCACTCACTGGATTCCGGAAGAAGACCTGGAAGCATCGCTCAAGGACATCATCCGTGTCGCCACCGAAGAGGACGCGCAAACCTATGAAGACAATCTTGAAGCGGCAAAGGATGCCTATAAGATTTGCCAAGAAAAAATTCAGCTTTGCGAGCTTGATATGAAACTCGTCAATGTGGAATACACCTTTGACCGTGCCAAGGTCATCTTTAACTTTACCGCCGATGAACGCGTGGACTTCCGTGAGCTCATCAAGGAACTTGCCGCCGTTTTCCATACCCGCATCGAATTGCGTCAAATCGGCGTACGCGACGAAGCAAAGATTGTCGGCGGTGTCGGCATCTGCGGTCAGCCCCTCTGCTGCCACCGTTTCCTCACCGATTTTTCACCGGTGTCCATCAAAATGGCAAAGGAACAGAGCCTGTCCCTAAACCCTACTAAAATCAGCGGCTGCTGCGGCCGCCTCCTGTGCTGCTTAAATTATGAAAACGAACATTATGTCGAATCCAACCGCTTGGCGAGAGAACAAACCAAGGCAGAAAAGGCTGCCCAAGAACAAGCTTGTGCCCAATGCCCTCATGCAGAGGCTGTAGCGGACGTGCCGGCGGCGCCAGAACAAGACGACGATACCACCGACATTTCCGTGGAAACCTACTACGACCCATCCCTGGTACAATGCACCGTGGATGCGGCAAAGCAAGACAACGGCAACAAAAAACGCAGCCACACCCCAAAGGATAAGAAAACCACCAAAAACGGCGAGCGCAACAGCAAGCCAAAGAAGCCAAAACGTCCTCATGATGGTGAAGACGACGAATACCAAGACTATAAGCACGAAAAGAGCGAAAAACCACGTAAACCACGCAAACGCGGCAGCCGTGGCGGACGCAATAGGAATAAGAACCATGCCAAACCAAAACAACCAGCCAACGACCAATGATTTGGAGTGGACCGACCTTGCCCTAAACGGCTGGGGGCTTTACCAACGGAAGGGCGGTCTTCGCTTCTCCATTGATGCGGTGCTGTTGTCACATTTTGTCAAGCCCGCCGCGCGCATCCTGGATGCCTGCACCGGCACCGGCGTCGTTGCCACCATCATGGCGGCGCGCTTTCCCGAAGCACGCATTCACGGTGTGGACATTCAACCTCAGCTGGTTGAAAACGCCCTGGCAAGCCGTGACCGCAACGGTATTGACCCCGAGCGGTTGACCTTTTCCTTGCATGATATGCGCGACCGTGCGCCGGAGATGCAGCGCAAGTTTGATCTTGTGACCTGCAATCCACCCTTTTTCAAAGTGGGCCACGGTGCTGCCAATCCCGACAGCGAAACCGCCTTGGCACGTCATGAGCACACCTGCACCCTAGACGACATGTTTCGTTTTGCCGCCTACGTGCTGCGTGAACGCGGACGCCTTGCCATTATTCATCGCGCCGTGCGCTTGGACGAAGTCCTTGCCACCGCACGACAATACAAATGTAAGCCGGTACGCCTGCAGCCTGTTTATGCACGCGTGGAAGAGCCCGCCAAACTCTTTTTGCTCGAATGTTGTTACCTCGGTGCCCAAGACCTCGTCTTGGAAGAACCCCTCTACATTTACGACGATGCCGGCTACTATCGCCCGACCATTCAATCCTGGTATCAAGGCGAATCATCCTGAACCTGACCGCGGAAGAAACGAGAGACCCTCCCATTCTTCCGCTTCTTTTATTTTGGCAACAGTTCCCAAAACCATCCCACGATGCGCCCCACACCCACTATAATAGGGGTAATAAGGACGCCCAAAGAACGGAGGACCCCTTATGGAAAACAAAAGCGGCATGCTCTATCTCTGCGCAACGCCCATCGGTAACCTCGAAGACATCACCCTGCGCGTACTGCGCACCCTCGAAGAAGCCGACATCATCTTTTGTGAAGACACCCGCAACAGCCTCAAACTCTTGCGCCATTTTGAAATTTCAAAGCCCCTGTCCAGTTACCACGACCACTCGCCGGAATCCCGGGCCTTGCATATTGCAGACCTCGTGCGCGACGGCAAGCAAGTCGCCCTCATTAGCGACGCTGGCATGCCGGTCATCAGCGACCCCGGCTTTGATTTGATCAATACCTTTCGCGAGCAAGGCCTGCCTTACACGGTGTTACCCGGTCCAAGCGCTTCCTTGACCGCCCTTGTTTTGAGCGGTCTTCCCAGCGGACGCTTCGTCTTTGAAGGCTTTCTGCCACGCAAAAAGAAGGACATCGACGACCGCCTCGCCGTTTGTGATGCAGAAACCGGCAGCACCATCTTTTATGAATCGCCACATCGCATCGATACCACCTTGGAAATCTTTGCCAAGCGTTGGCCCGACCGTAGCCTGGCTGCCGTGCGTGAAATCAGCAAACGTTTTGAAGAAGTCATCCGTGGCACTACCCAAGAAGTATGCGACCACTTTAAAGAAAACGCTCCCCGCGGGGAATTTGTCCTCATTCTAGGGCCTGCCGTGCAAGAAGCCCAAAGCAACGAAGACAAACTCGAAGCAGCGATTGACCTCGCTCGTCGCCTTGTGAAGGAAGAAGGCTACAGCACCAACCAAGCGGCAAAAGAAGCCGCTGCTAAAACCCGTCAACCAAAACGTGTCATCTATCAAGCCCTCTTGGAAGACGCATAAAGAGACGCGTGTAACCTAGGCACGAACCAAGTCTTCCCACAAGGGAGTTGGGGGAAGGTGGCGCCCGTGAGGGCGACGGATAGGGGTTTCGATACGTTACTATTCGTACTCTCTTCCATATCATAAAAAGCGCGCGAACGACCTCAAAAGCCGTCCCCCTTGGGGCACCCAAGGGCACTAGCTTCGCGTCGGAAGTGGCAGGCGAATGCCTGACGGAAGGGGGGAACTTGCTAGCAATATAGACTGCGTCCCAACCAACGCATCTACCCCCCCACCACCGTGCAACTAACCCGCACTATCCACGCAAGACCATACAACCCCGAAAGCGAGCTCTCCCCACCGAGCCCTAACGGGCCCACCTCCCACCCAAAGGGGGAGGCACTGGTGTATTCTCGCACTTTCTCATCACTATGAAATAGCAGCGACGCATCCAACCACTACAACGAAAGAAGGCATTCCATGTCACGCTTTACAAAATTCTTGAACAGCCTCATCGGCCTCTGCCTCATGGTATTTGCCGCGCTGGCCTTTTACCTGTTCTTTTATCAGAGCAGCATCTCCTGGCTCAGCCCTTATGTGACCATTTGGGGCTACGCCTTCGGCTGTACCCTCACCATGGCCACCGGCATTGTCCTCTTGGGCATTGGGCTTTTTAGTCGCCGCAGCCTGCCGCGTCTGTACAACGACCTCGACGGCGGCAGCGTGTCCGTAAGCCGCAAGGCCCTCAAAAATATCACCTATACCGCCGTTGAACGTTTTGACGGCGTTTTGGAAGACCGCGTCAAAGTGCGCATCGTGCGTAAGCATGGCGTGCCAAGCTACAGCGTCAAAGTGTGGATTGGCACCGCGGAGGGCGACCCTCTACCAAGCCAACACGCCGCCATTCGTGCCCGGATTGCCCAAGACCTCTTGCACTGCACCGGCGTTGCCACTGCACGTGTGGACCTCGTCTTCTACTCATCCGCACAAACAAACGAGGGAGGGACTGCCAATGTCCAATAACACCCCATGGTGGGACACCGACGAACCAAAACAACAACCTACCCCATGGTGGGACAACGACGAAAGTACCGATGTGCCACTGTTTACCGACTCACACGCCCCAAAAACCGATGCACCGACACGCATCGACATGCGCAACACTTGGGCGCGTATTTTACAGTGGGTCAATCAAAACATCCATACCGTCATTTACATGACCATTGGTCTCTGCATGGCGATAGGCATCCTCAATATTGGCTTTTGGCGCACCTTTTTGGTCGCCCTTTGCCTAGGCGGCGGCTACCTTCTCGGCAGCTGGCATGATGGCAATCCAGGCCTTATGCGACGCCTTAAACGCTTTAGCCAGCGTTTTCTTGATGGCAACCCCTTTATGAACAAACGTAATTGAAAGGATCTGATTCCATGAGTGAACAAATGATTCCACAACCAACCGACACCCTCATCATTGACGACGGCGTCATCGAAAAAATTACCGGTGTCGTCGCCCGCGAAATTGACGGCATCCTTGATATGAAAGGCTCCCTCATGAGCGGCTTTGCCACCAGCCTTGGTGCAGTCAGCAAATCCTCCAAAGGGGTCACCGCCATCGTTGAAGGTGCCGCCGCCAGCATCGAAATCAAAGCCATCCTTGAATACGGCGCCTCTGCCCCCCTCATTTTTGAGCAAATCAAAGTTGCTGTGCGCCGCGAAATCAAAGCCATGACCGGCCTCGATGTGAAAGACATCCAATTCCGTGTGGTTGACATCATGACACCGGAAGAATTTGAACGCAACAGCAAAGAAGCCGCTAAAAAATCCAACCCACCGGCTTAATTAAATATGTGAAAAAGGCAAACGCCTGAGCAATGCGTACAACATACAAAGGAGGAATCACCGATGAAAGAAAAAATCCTGAAGTTCTCTGCCCTTGGGCTCGCTGTTTTTTCTTGCGTGCTCTCCGCAAAAACCCTCAAAAAAGCAGTGGCACTTTTTAAACGTGCCTAAAGAAAATAGCCACCGGACCTGAAGCCGGTGGCTATTTTTATGCACTTTATAAACTTTTGCCCAATGCGTAAGCCTCTTCGAGCTTTTCATTGCCGGTGATGTCACCCTTGTTCAACACGCCACCGCATAGCACCTTGCCACGATTGGTCCATTGCATGCGCGCCATCATCAAATCAAACCAATCGGCGCAAGCCTCATACTTGTAGCCCTCTGCTGCCATCAGCAACACCCCTTCGCGTGGCTTTTGGGTGTCACCGTCGTGACATTCCACCACCGCAAACAAACGGTCAAGGGCACATTTCAACAGGCTGCTGATTGTCCAATAATAGAGCGGAGAGGCAAAGCAGACCACATCCGCCTCACGGTATACCGGATAAATCTTGTCCATATCATCCTTTTGTACACAAGGTGATGCCGCATCCTTGCCACCGCCAAAGCAACCCATACAAGGATGAATGGTCATCTTGCCCAAATCAAAGCGCACCACCTCGTGGCCAGCCTCCTCAGCCCCCTTGCAAAAAGCGTCAATAAGGGCCGATGTATTGCCGCCCACGCGCCCGCTGCCATTTAATACCATGATTTTCTTAGACATACAATCACTCCTAACGCATTCAGTATTGACCGAATCATACTTTATGCTATCATTTTAGCATGAACATCATCATTAACAAGTACCCACTTCAAGGTAAGGTACTTACTTAAAGGAAAGTGACCCCATGATTAAAAATTACATCGAACACGCCAATTTTGAAGATACCGGCTTTTCCTATACATTGTCGCTCATCAGCGGCAAGTATAAAATGATTATTCTCTATTGCCTGATGGAATTTGCCCCCGTGCGCTTCAATGAAATGCGCCGCTACATCAACACCATCTCCGACAAAACCTTGAGTGCCAATCTCAAAAAACTCGAACGCGACGGCCTCATCATCCGCAAGGAATACCCACAAATTCCGCCAAAAGTCGAGTATCGCCTCAGCCCGCGTGGCGAATCCCTCATGACCGTCTTGGATCAACTATGCGTATGGGGTGAAAACAATCGCCAATAGCTATCAAATCCCTACTACATTCCACACATTCCTTTAACAAGTCCGACACTACTATTACACATAAGCCGGCTATACTATAATTAGAAAAAAGGGAGGTGGGAGAAATGACAGGACGCTTTCATGGCATCGATGCCTTGCGTGGTTTAGCGCTGGTAAACATGGTTTTATACCATTTATTGTATGACATCAACACCGTTTACGGCCTACAAGCCCAGTGGATCAACACCCCTTTCGTACGCTTTTGGCAACAATGCATCTGCTGGAGCTTCATCCTCATTGCCGGCTTTTCTTGGGAATGGGGGCGCAAGCACAACCTTCGCCGCGGCTTGAAACTCACCCTCTACGGCATTCTCATCAGCCTCCTCTCCGTCATCCTCCTACCAAACCATGCCATTTGGTTCGGCATTTTAAACTTCCTCGGTGCAGCCATCCTCTTGCACATCGTCCTCGCCCCCCTCACCAATCGCCTGTCGCCCCTTGCCGGCGTCATATTGGCACTGGCACTGCACTTTCTCCTGCGCGACATTCAACTTGGCATCATCGGCCCCGGCTGGGATCTGCCAAACGTCCTCTATACCACCTACCTCGGTGCGCCCCTTGGGCTTCCGCCGGTGTATTTTACCTCCACCGACTACTTCCCCATTCTCTCGTGGTACCCGGTATTTCTATGCGGCACCTACCTCTACCGCCTCTTTTTGCAATGCCCCGACTGCCAACGCCGCGCCCGCATCCATATCCCCGTTCTCTCCGGCCTCGGACGCCACTCCATTGCCGTCTACCTCATCCATCAGCCCATCCTGCTACTCATCTGCTACCTCCTCATGGGCCTGCCAGGCTAACCGTAGAGGATGTCCAACCAAATCCCCTCATGCACCGCTAAGGCTCGGATGAGTCGCTACAACCACTTAATTTCAATTAAATCACCAAAAAATGACAAAAAAATGACGGGCAATACCCTATATCGCCCCCACTCCCATTTCCTCCACGAAAAGGAGGATTTTTTTATGCCCATCGCGAAAAAACTCGACAAATCCCCATATTTTCTTCATATTCTTACAAAATAGCAAACATCCATTCCAAACAATTTGGCTAAAAGGCGAAAAAACCGCGCCATAAAGCCATTTTTGACCTCAAAACCCAATTGTTTCACAGTAACAGTTTTATGACAATCATTCGACAAACCTGTTAATGAAGCCATTTTTCATGTATTATAAGATAGATTTGAAAGATTCCACGTGAATCAAAAGAAAAAGACCACAAACAACTCATTTTAACAGGTGTCCAATAGAGAATGGCCATGACAAGCAATACCTCTCGGCCCTCAGCCTGTTGAAGGAAGGACGTGACCCCCTTTGAATTTGAAGAAATGGACAAGCGCAGTCACCCTCTGCGCAGTAACCTTTGCCGCAAGCTGTTCAGGCCTCGCACCGGCACAAGCCGCAGACGACACTGCAAGCGTTGGTGACGTAACACCAAACCTGCAAGCAGCCGCACAAGCACTTAACGCCGCAAACCAACACCTAAACGGCGGCAATAGCGGTAGCAACAGCAACAACAGTGGCAGCAACAAGCCATCCGGCGGCACCGACACCCAAGGCTTCGACTATGTGACCTTAGAAAACCCAGCCGTGACCTATGACGGTCAAGTTTATCTTCCATTGCGCTCCACCTTTAAATTGATGAAAGGTGAAGCCCTCGAACCAACCTGGAAACCGGAAGGTCAAAACAAAATGAAGCTCACCGGCAGCAAAGGCAGCTATGAACTCTACCTCACTGCAGACGGTAACGGCATTCAAATTCAAAAAGGCGGCACCACCTATCCACTCAGAGCAGTAAACGGTGTGACCTACGTCACCCTTAGCTTCTTCCAAGCGATGATTCAAGCAGCAAACGTTGGCCTTTCCGGCGACAACCTGCTCATCCTTGAAGCAAAGAACGGCGCAAACAGCGTATGGAACAGCGGCGTATCCTTCTGGACTATCATGAACACCTACACCGCTCCGGTAACTCAACCGGAAACCAAACCGGTGGAACCACAAGGGCCAAACGCGACCCTTCCAAACGTGGATACCCCACAAAAACCTAGTCAACCAAGCAAACCACAACCACCAAGCAAGCCAAATCCGGACATTACCCTTCCGGAAGTGGATCAACCAAGCAAACCACAACCAACTCCACCGGCGCCAAAACCACCAACCAACAACGGTGGCACCACCAACAAGCCAAGCGGCAGCATCGGCACCAGCAAAGTGCCTGTAAAAGTTCAACCGGGTGGCAATGGCCTCATCGCTGATACCCTCTTCTGGCCTACCAGCGTGACCTATGTCAGTTCCCTCTACGGCTACCGCATCGACCCTGTCGGTGGCATCGTAGGCGACTTCCACCTCGGCGTAGACATCGCTGGTCCCGTTGGCACCCCAATCTACGCAGCCCAAGGCGGCAAAGTCATCCGCGCATCTTGGTTCTCCACCTACGGCAACTGCATTGACATTCAACATCCAAGTGGCCTCGTCACCCGCTACGCACACCTTTCCGCTTACAACGTCTCCGTTGGCGACACCGTAAAGCAAGGTCAAACCATCGCAGCAATGGGTGCAACCGGTAACGTCACCGGCCCACACGTCCACTTCGAAACCATCATCAACGGCAAAACCGTCGATCCTGCAAACTACTTGAACCTCAAAGCAGTGATGTAAGACACTCTATAAGAGCACTCTTTAACGAGAGTGCTCTTATTTTATGCCAAAAATGAGAGCGCTGAATTCCAAAAAACCCAGCGACTGCAAAGCAGGGGCCCGAAAAAGCCGTCCCCCTTGGGGGAAGGGGAACCGCGTCAGCGGTGGAAGGGGGGAACTCGCTTACAAATATAGACTGCATCTCAACCTCGTCACCAAGCCCAACGACTGCCGTCCAAATAAACCGCATCAAATCCGAGGGGCCATACAACTCCGCAAGCGAGCTCCCCCCCACCGAGCCCTAACGGGCCCACCTCCCACCCAAAGGGGGAGGCTAAATTACTCACCGCAAAGCATGTGCAAAACCCAAAAGCCGTCCCCTTTGGGGGAAGGGGAACTGCGCTAGCGGTGGAAGGGGGGAACTCGGTAGCTAATTAGACTGCGTCCCAACCAACGCACCTACCCCAACCACCACCGTGCAACTAACCCGCACCAAGCACGCAAGGCCATACAATCCAGCAAGTGAGCTCTCCCCAAAGGGGGAGGCTCATACAATTCCAATACCTTCTATATAAAGCAACATTTATCTAAAAATCCCAACGCCGTTCTGTGCCTTCAGATGACATTCAATTTTTTCAAATCACACAGAATTGCTATTTTTGCGTATATTGACAGCCATACAGTCGTGATTTATACTATGAGTGAGAGTATATGCGTTACAGCCTAACTTTTCTTCCTTCAAACTTCGTAGAGTTAAAAAAAGTAACTCTATCGGTTGTAGCGTGCTCTCGTCTTCTTTTTTCGAAAGGGTCGTCGTGCAAACGGCGACCTTTTTATTTTAGGCGACCGATCCACAAAAGTTACAAGCCTGTCATTATTATAACCACCTATCCGACGCGACCTTTTGACGACTTCTTTCTATAGAAAGAAGTCGTTTTTTTTTACCCGGCGAATTTACAATCTAAGTGCAACATAAAAAAATGACTCATAGAACTTCTGG
>SAMEA3387496__coassemble_1373_pt1 | contig 26790 bp, 29 predicted proteins | sample SAMEA3387496__metabat2_high_PE_007 | metagenome-assembled genome bin SAMEA3387496 (sample SAMEA3387496) | Felis catus | biome: Faeces | place: United Kingdom | collected 2012
GCTCAACGTTGCACCCTCTTCCGCTGTGGCTTCAACGGACAACGTACCACCTTCGCCATGCTTCAAGTTCAAATCCTGAGGTTGCTTAATAATCTCAGGCGCCTTTATTTCAGGCTTTTGCACCGTCACAGTTGCAATATTTGATGTCGCTGTCTTAGTCTCACTACCGCGAGACGCAGTCACCACACAATAGTAGTGGGTCATACCAACAGGAGTATTTTTATCAATGGCAAGGCTTGCATCGGTTGCATCTTTTATTTCTACACCGTTTGCAGTGCTTGTTGCATCCGTTGCTTGATACCATTGGTAGCTCAACGTTGCACCCTCTTCCGCTGTGGCTTCAACAGACAGTGCGCCACTTTCCCCTTGGGTTAATATCAGAGATTGAGGTTGCTTGGTAATTGCAGGCGCTTTCAGTTCCGGCTTCTGATTGGTCAAAATAGCCTCACCGTTCTCCTCGCTCACCCAAAGGCCTGTTTGATCGGCAGTAAAATATTCCGATGGCGCTTGGCCACTCATATGGGTTTGCCATCCATTTGTAATGGGTCCAAGGGTTGCCATGCCAATACCTATCGGCGCGCTCGATTGCAGTGCACCGGTTATTTCAATCGGATTTTCTTCAAGATAAACATTGTTGCGGCCGTCTTTCCCGATATTATTCTTAATTAAAGGATTACCGCTAAGTTTTAATGTCGCATTCTTCGCACACAAAATACCACCGGCTTGTTCGGTTGATTGGTTATCAGTGAGTTCACCTCCGATGACAGTAAGGGTTCCTCTATTTTTAACAATAGCATATTCCGAAATATTTTTTGTGATTTGTCCCCCGGAAATTTGTGCTGAAGAAGACGGTTGAGCAACCAAAGCCGTACCGTGATTACCAATAATATTTCCACCTCTAATGAAAACCGAACCTCCACTAGCACTTCGTAATGCCCCATTGTTATCGGAGGTAAAAACATTACCTGCAAGATTCCCAGATATCAATTGCATGTTCCCAGAAGATTGAACCAGAGGTGCTCCAGACTTAATCCCCGTAATTACACCGCCTTTTAGCGGCATTTTTTGACAATTTTCCGGTGTTTCCCCTTCTTTCCAAAGACCTGTTTCATCAATGAATCCTTCACGCTCTGCATTAGAACAATCACAGATTGTAAGCGACGCATTGGCACCAACACTAAACTCCAATTTATTTCCATTGGCATCAATTTTATATCCATTTAGGCAAATAGTTGCATTTCCATCAACAAAAATAGTAGTATTACCATTTAATACCCAGTCACTACCCAGAAAATAGTCCTTACCATAGATTTTACTACCAATTGGCAATTTCAACATCTCTCCATGCTTACACCCTGTCCCCTCTCCTTCCGCCAACGCCGGCATGGCATTCCATCCCATGGTGCTGACAAGCAAGCACAGTGCCATAATGGCACTCATCACCTTTCTTTTCATAGTTACGCCTCCCTCTCCATAGCATTGTTCCGAAATATGATAACTTTACTATATCATACTTCCATGTATGATTCATCTTTTTTCACATAATTCTTACTATATTTTTAGATATTTATTTTGAAGACACACAATCAATCACGAAATTGCCTTTATAAAGCCAAACCGTGCCCCTTTCTATTGAGAAAAAGCACTTTTAATGCTATAATTTTCACGTTGTCTATTGATAGGCAACATGATTGAAGCCAATCAGCTGCCACACAAGCGGCAGCATCTGATACACTTTTGACAAATATCCAAGGGAGTTGTGAATTAAACATGAAATTAGGCATCGTTGGTTTACCAAACGTTGGTAAGAGTACACTTTTTAACAGCATCACCAAGGCAGGCGCAGAATCTGCAAACTATCCATTCTGCACCATCGACCCTAACGTGGGCGTCGTATCTGTACCTGACAAGCGTTTGAACGTTTTGGCAGAAATTTCCAAAGCAAAGAAAATTATGCCGGCAGCCATCGAATTTGTTGATATTGCAGGCTTGGTAAAGGGTGCTTCTAAAGGGGAAGGCTTGGGGAACCAATTTCTTTCCAACATTCGCGAATGTGACGCCATTGTGCACGTAGTACGTTGCTTCGAAGATTCCAATGTTGTTCACGTTGACGGCAGCGTGGATCCAATCCGTGATATCGAAACCATCACCCTCGAATTGATTTTCTCCGACATGGAAATCGTTGAACGCCGTATGCAAAAAACCGCAAAAGGTTCTAAAATCAACGACAAGAAATTGCTCCACGAGGATGCGATGCTCAAGCGTCTCTATGCACACCTCGAAGCCAGCCAACCGGCACGCACCTTTGAATGCAAAGACGACGAAGAAGAATTCTACTTCAACCAAATGAATCTTCTCACCGCAAAGCCAATCCTCTACGCTGCAAACGTCAGTGAAGACGATGCCGCTGAAGGTAATGAATACGTTGAACGCGTGCGCGAATTTGCCGCTAACGAAGGCAGCGAAGTATTCATCATCTGCGCACAAATTGAAAATGAAATCGCACAGCTCGAACCTGAAGAAGCCGCTGAATTCCTCGAATCCCTCGGTCTTACTGAAAGCGGCTTGGATCGCTTAATCGCTGCTTCCTACAAGCTCCTCGGTTTGATTAGTTATCTCACCACCGGTGAAAAGGAAACTCGCGCTTGGACCATCACCAAAGGCACCAAGGCACCACAAGCCGCAGGGAAGATTCACTCCGACTTCGAACGCGGCTTCATCCGTGCAGAAGTCGTTGCTTATGATGACTTCGTTGAAGCAGGCAGCTACGCAGCAGCTCGCGAAGCAGGCAAGGTTCGTCTCGAAGGGAAAGACTATGTCGTTAAAGACGGCGATATCATCGAATTCCTCTTTAACGTATAATTTCATACACACAAAAGCCACTCTCCAAACGGAAAGTGGCTTTTTTATCATGCTATTTTACCATATACACATCTCTATTCAGATAACTTTTCTGGAAACTGCACATAGGAACGAATGACAGTCCCGCAGTGTCTGCAAATCACATGAATGAGTCCTTGTCCCTCATCAACAGTCATCCTTTTCGCCGGCCTCACCTTGCCTCTATCTGACTGCACGCCATATACGACCTCATCAGACCCACAATAAGGACATTTGTATGTCATCTCCATATTATCCACTCCCCTCATAAACAAAAATATTTTCTTTATTCTATACTTTATCATTCATAGTATTTCATTGCAAAAACTCTCTCTGCCAAGACTGGCAGAGGGAGTTTTCAATTACTTATTCTTTTGGTTAAACGCGAGCTGCTTTGCCGCTTGTTGCTTGAGCCATGCATTGATGAATTCATCAATTTCACCATCCATAACAGCGCCAACGTTCCCTTTTTCAAAGTTGGTACGATGGTCTTTAACCATGGTGTATGGGTGGAATACATAGGAACGAATTTGGGAGCCCCAACCGATTTCTTGTTGTTCCCCTTGCAAACGAGCGATTTCCGCTTCTTGTTCCTTGATTTTTTCTTCAACCAAACGAGAAGTCAACATCTTCATCGCAGTTGCACGGTTTTGAATCTGAGAGCGTTCATTTTGACATTGTACCACAATCCCAGTTGGCAAGTGGGTAATACGAACCGCAGATTCGGTCTTATTAACGTGCTGACCACCGGCACCGCTGGCACGATAGGTATCAACCTTGAGGTCCTTATCTTCGATTTCGATGTTGGTGTCGTTGTCAACTTCAGGCATGATTTCAACAGCAGAGAAGGAGGTGTGACGGCGACCGGACGCATCGAATGGGGAAATACGCACCATACGGTGTACCCCTTTTTCACTCTTGAGATACCCGTAAGCGTTTTCACCGCTAATAAGCATGGTCACACTCTTAATCCCAGCTTCATCACCATCAAGATAGTCGAGCACATCGACCTTATAACCGCGACGTTCTGCCCAGCGCACATACATACGGTAAAGCATTTCAGTCCAGTCCTGACTTTCGGTACCGCCGGCACCTGGGTGGATGGACAAAATCGCGTTATTGTTGTCATATTGACCATTCATAATGGTTTCAAGTTCGAAGGCATCAAGTTCCTTATTGATTTCTGCCAAGGTATCGATGATGTCTTGCTCCATGTCCGGATCGTTTTCTTCCTTCGCAAGCTCAAACATCACGTCCAAATCATCAATTTTTTCGGAGAGGGCTGCATGGCGTTCGACCTTGCTTTCCAAACGCTTCTTTTCCTGCATGATCACTTGCCCTGCTTCCGGGTCATTCCAGAAATCTGGGGAGGAAATAATTTCATCAATTTCAGCAATGCGCTTTTTGCGCCCTTCAAGGTCGAGGGATTCGCTCAAGTCGCTTAAGGTTTGCTTTGCCTCTTCAAAGGCTTTGTGTACTTCGTAGTCCATAAATGCACTCCTTTTTCTTATCAAAAAGACAAAGCCAGAAACTCCGGCTTTGTCCGCTTTCAATCATTACGCATTTTTGCCGCAGCAATGCTTATATTTTTTACCGCTACCACATGGGCATGGGTCATTACGCCCTACCTTTTGCACGCTAACAGGCTTTTTCTTCACAGGTTCTTCATCACCGTGACGCGCGTTCAAAATATCTACGCGTTCCTTTTGCTGTTCTTCTTCCTGTTGTACTTCTTCTTGACGCTTGATGGTCACCGCAAAGAGCATACGAATGGTGTTGTACTGAATGTTATAGGTCATTTCGTTGAACATATCGTAAGATTCATTGCGATATTCGTCAATAGGCTTATGTTGCCCATAAGCACGCAAGCCAATCCCTTGACGCATTTGATCCATCGCATCCAAGTGATCCATCCAGTTGGTGTCTACATTGCGCAAAAGAATATTGCGTTCAAAATCGTGGAAGATTTCCGGCCCGATTTCTTCTTCTTTTTCTGCATAGCGCGCATGAGCCTTCGCCTTCAACTCTTCACGCACTTCGGTGCTATCCATGTTTGGATAATTAGAAGTATCTACACCATCTGGGAAATTGAAGATTTCCATCAAACGCAATGCCAATTGCTCCAAGTTCCATGCTTCAGGGAAGGTTTCACCGTGTGCCGCTTCATCGCAAACGGTATCAACCAATTTATCAATCATCCCGGAAATACTTTCAGCCATGTTGCGGCCTTCAAGGACTTGGCGACGTTGAGTATAGATAATTTCACGTTGCTTGTTCATCACATCATCATATTCGAGGATGTTTTTACGGGTTTCAAAGTTACGAGATTCTACACGCTTTTGGGCATTTTCAATGGTGCGGCTTACCATGCGGTTTTCGATTGGCATTTCATCATTCATACCAACCTTATCCATAATCGCCGGCAAGGTTTCAGCACCAAATCGACGCATCAAATCATCTTCCAAAGAAATGTAGAATTGGGTATGACCTGGGTCCCCTTGACGACCGGAACGACCACGAAGCTGGTTGTCAATACGGCGAGATTCATGACGTTCGGTCCCGATGATATAGAGCCCGCCCACATCAACAACCTTTTTCTTATTTTCGTCACAGATTTCCTTGGCCTTCGCCGCAGCTTCCTGTCTCATTTCGTCAGTCACTTCTTCGTCTACCTTATGGGACTTGCGAAGAAGGTCGTCGGTAATAAGCCCAGGGTTCCCACCCAAGATAATATCGGTCCCACGACCTGCCATATTGGTTGCAATGGTTACGCTCTTTTCTTGACCGGCTTGGGCAACAATGAGTGCTTCCTGCTCATGATATTTTGCGTTCAATACCTTATGTGGTACACCACGCTTGTTCAAAATATCGCTGAGTTTTTCACTTTTTTCAATAGAAACGGTCCCGACAAGCACCGGTTCTCCTTTTTCGTAGAGTTCCGCTACCTTGTCAGCAACAGCTTCAAACTTACCGTTTTCAGTACGATATACAATGTCCGGTGCATCTTCACGAGCAACCGGTTTATTGGTAGGCACAATAACAACGTCCATCCCATAAATCGCACGGAATTCATCTTCTTCGGTCTTTGCAGTCCCAGTCATCCCAGCGAGCTTTTTATACATACGGAAATAGTTTTGGAAGGTGATGGTTGCCAAAGTTTGGCTTTCCTTTTCAATGTTTACGCCTTCCTTCGCTTCAATAGCTTGGTGCAAGCCTTCGCTGTAACGACGACCGTACATCAAACGACCGGTAAACTCGTCAACAATGATGACTTCACCATCTTGAACCACATAGTCACGGTCACGCTTCATGAGAACCTGTGCCTTCAAGGCTTGGTTCACGTGGTGTGCCAATTCCACATTGGCTTCATCGGTCAAGTTATCAATGCCAAGCAAACGTTCAACATGCTTGGTCCCTTCTTCAGTCAATGCCACGGTCTTGAGCTTTTCGTCAAAGGTATAATCTTCTTCATTCTTTAATTGGCGAACAACGCCAACCATCGGTGTATAAAGATCCTTCGCCTTTGCAGCAGGACCGGAAATAATAAGCGGTGTACGTGCTTCATCGATGAGGATAGAGTCCACTTCGTCGACAATCGCAAAATTCAATGGACGTTGAACCATGTTATGCTCATGCATCACCATGTTATCGCGCAAATAGTCAAAGCCAAATTCATTGTTGGTCCCATAGGTAATGTCGCAAGCATACGCATCCTTACGTTGTACGTAATCTAAGCCATGGACAATCAAACCAACGGAAAGCCCCAAAAAATTATAAAGTGGTGCAAGTTGTTCGGCGTCACGACGAGCGAGATAATCGTTGACGGTAACAACGTGCACACCCTTGCCTTCTAATGCGTTCAAATACACCGGCGCGGTTGCCACGAGGGTTTTCCCTTCCCCGGTTTTCATTTCCGCAATACGCCCTTCATGGAGCACATGCCCCCCCATGATTTGCACATCGAAATGACGCAAGCCCAACACACGGTCGGAAGCTTCACGTACCACCGCAAAAGCCTCAGCCATGATGTCATTTAAGGTTTCACCCTTTTCCAAGCGCGCCTTAAATTCATCGGTCTTCGCTTGCAACGCTTCGTCAGACAACTCTCTGAAAGGTTTGTCGTATTGGTTTACTTGTGCAGCAAACTTTTCAAGCTTTTTAACATCTTTTTTATTGTCATCTAAAAATTTTTTTAAGAAAGTATCGATGCCCAACCTATTCACTCTTTTCTGTTTAGATCATTCAGGTTATTGTTTCAGCAGCAAATTTCATGCTGTTAAATATACTATTTAACCAAATTATTATAACACATACCCCCAAAAACTCAAATGATTATACAGTTACAAAGCTGCCGTCACCAATTTTTAATACTTACATTCAAAACATTCAATAACCAACCATTTTGTTATTACAAAAATATTGAATATTCTTAAAGAATAAATATTGTATTTTTCATCTTTGTCTATTATAATATACCTAAAATAAAAGAAGTTATAGCAGTCATAAATGTTTTTTGTCATCAGCTTGTTTCAAAAGGAGGTATCCAAAATGACCACACCTGATGCAAACGTACTGCAGGATTTATTAGAGGATAGTGAGCGCTTCGTGAAGACCGCGTCGATGTTGAAATTACTCAGCAATCCTAATCGCCTCATGATTCTTTATATTTTATCCGTCGCACCTCGGTCCGTTAACGAAATTCACGATATTTTGACCCAAGCGTCAAACATTTCCCATAGCTCCCTCTCGCAACATCTTGCATTGTTACGAGCACACAAAATCGTCACCTTCAAGAAAACAGGCCAGATGTCGATTTATAGCATTTCCGATCAAAGATTTGTCGAATTGATTAAAATGCTGAGAGAAATCAATGTTTAGCAAAGTTTTACTTGCAATAATTAGAAATATTCTTATAATTAGTAGTAAGGATTCGACTAAAATTCGAATCTTCTAAATAAAGCAACTGCTGAAAGGATGGTCTATATGAACATCACTATTAAAGGACGCAATACCGAAGTTACCCCTGCATTAAAAGAATATGTAGAAAAACGCTTCGTAAAACTTGAAAAATACTTCTACAATGAAATGCAAGGCACCGTCACCCTTGTTGTAGAAAAAGATGATCACAGAGCAGAAGCTACCATTCCACTTGGCCGCTACATTCTTCGTGCCGAAGAATCTTCCGCTGATATGTATGCTTCTATCGATGCTGTTGTTGACAAAATCGAACGTCAAATTCGCAAATATAAAACCCGCATGAACCGCAAGGGCAAACAAGCGAAGGCTGAACCAATGTTCAGCGCAGCTGTTGAAGCTGAAATTCCGGATGACAACGTATCCGATGTTATCAGCAAAAAGAAATCCTTCACCTTGAAGACCATGGATGCTGAAGAAGCCATCCTTCAAATGGAATTGGTGGATCACGATTTCTACATCTTCCTCAATGCGGACACCGATGAAATCGGCGTGGTTTACCGTCGTAAAGACGGTAGCTACGGTCTCATCGACCCACAAAGATAACATTCCAAGTGCAGCAACTTACGTTGCTGCACTTTTTGTTTACACAGATTAAAAAGCTTGTTCCGTCATTTGGAACAAGCTTTTTTTCGTTTTAAATCTTTTCAAAATAGATCCACATCCCATTCATACCAAGAATAATAGTGCCCGATTCCTCCCTGCTTCCATTTTCAATATAGCTAGGACTATAGAGAAACTTTCCAAGAGTGACTCCATCATAGGTTAGCTCATATACCGCAATGTCGCTTCCATCGAGCTTTTCTGTGGTCTTTTTCCACTTTCCTTCTATTGTTTCATCTTCTCCGTCAATTTCAATTAAAAAATCTCCATTGCGTTTAAGAGTGAAATCAATTCCCTCAAATGAAAGCGTGTCACCATCGGCAAGCGCTTCAAAGTCAGTGCTTACAGAGCTAGAGGTCCACAGACCAATAAAAGGTTCGCTGTTGATACCTAAAGCGGCAAACAACAGCACACCAACTAAAACAACCCCTGCAATGAGCCATTTCGCCTTGCATTTCTTTTTAGGTGCATTGTCTATCATTTGTGTTGTTCCTGACGGTTCTACGTCCATTCTAACGAAAGCCGACTCAGAATCGTCCTGCGCTATTTCACGATTCGCCTGTTCTGATTCTGGTCCGATGACCGCCTTCGCAACATCTTCAAAGTTCGCATTCACAATCACGACATCAAAGGATTTCACGCCTTGTGTTTGAATGGCAATCGGTGTTTGCTCGCCGAAAGCTTCTCCGCTTGCGACACGAAGCCCTTCGTATTGATAGAAGGTTTCTCCCAAAACGTTCTCGCAATTTTCACCATAAAGCACACACTTTACTAGCACGCCTGTAAGCGTTTGCGTGCCATTATTTTCAAACTTTAACTGAATCAGCTTGCTCTGCGTCATCGTATCATACAGCAATGCGCCTGCGACAACAGAGACACCATTCTTTGGTTCAACAGAAACCGCATCTAGAATGCCCACTCTAGAATATCTTTCTTCCATAGTAAAATACCTCTTTCATAAAATAGAGCGTATCGATTTTGATACGCTCAACTATTTTTATGCCACAATAAATGCAGCATCCGTATCTAATTGAATTTCTCCATTTTCATCAAACCAATACGGAATTCTAATTCTTGGCTCGGTATCACCTTCGTAATACAGTGCAATGTACCCCTTCAGCACTTCGTAGGTTCCAGCATTTGAAATCTCAGAATCTCCAAATCTGCCCTCAATAAAGAAAGAATTTTCAGCCATAAACTCTACTGTATAAGACGCATTCGGTCCCCCAATCGTCCAGCAATAATCATTTATATTCGCCTTCACCATTTCTACAGTTTCCGCATCTGCCGGTTGACTATTTTCTTGTTCTGCTTGATAGCCTTCTGGGTCAACCGCCTGTGCTAAATCTTCTTTAGAACCATAGTGCTTAATGAGGTCTGTATTAAATTTTATTCCCCCAAACGCTGTACCATCTAAAGTTATTTTTCTTCCTTTTTCTAAGTCATTCTTTGGTATCTTAAAGGTTGACATCATTTTTTTGTTGTCCCCGATATATATTTCTTCAATCACATTATCGTAATAATAACTTGAGCACAGCGTTGTAGCCAAACTTTTATCATAATAGATTTCGGACATGTACTGATTTTCACCATTGATAGTCATGTCTGGTGTCATACTACATATACCATCAAGATTAGAGTCTTCAGCATGCACAGTGTAGAAAAGATAAACCATCGTCAGTGCATCATTTTCATCATCAATATAGCTATCATCGACCGCAATGGCATCAATGGTCAATTGATCATTTTCTAAAGAATTGCCATTACCATCCGCTTCTCCACATGCACATAATGAAATCATCATTACAACGCTCAACATTAGCGCAACTATTTTTTTCATTTTCTTTCCCTCTTTCTATTTTGTAAATACAAATGCCTTATCATCATCTCTTAAAACAAGTGCCAGTTTATTATGGGATTCATTGTAAGCGAGCATACCTACAGGAACACTATTACCAATATCCTTAAGATAAATCGTATAATATAGCAATGATTTATCATCAAATTCTTCTAGCGAGCCTTCATAGCGTTCCCAAGTTCCTTCCCCAATGGGTTCTTCACCTTTTTCACCAAGAACGAACTCCCCATTCCCTTTTATATGAAGCTCAACGCCAGAAATATCATCACTAATATACCAATGGCCTACGATAGGGTCACCAAAGCCGGAACCAAAAACAGCAATCAAGAGCGCACTAATTAAAACGGCACCTGCAATGAGCCATTTCAGCGAAAATTTCTTTTTAGGTGCATTGTCCAGCATTTGTGTTATTCTTGACGGTTCTACGTCCATTCTAACGAAAGCCGACTCAGAATCGTCTTGCGCTATTTCACGATTCGCCTGTTCTGATTCTGGTCCGATGACCGCCTTCGCAACATCTTCAAAGTTCGCACTCACAATCACGACATCAAAGGCTTGCGCCTCCTGCGTTTGAATGGCAATCGGTGTTTGCTCGCCAAAAGCTTCTCCGCTCGGGACACGAAGCCCTTCGTATTGATAGAAGGTTTCTCCCAAAACGTTCTCGCGATTTTCGCCATAAAGCACACACTTTACTAGCACACCTGTAAGCGTTTGCGTGCCATTATTTTCAAGCTTTAACTGAATCAACTTGCTCTGGGTCATCGTATCATACAGCAATGCGCCTGCAACAACGTATACATCATTGTTTCCACCGGTCGCCTCAGCAGGTAACGCGTAAATTTTTTCGTAGCGATTATCCATGACACCCTCCTTTTCATTCCTCTTCATTTGCCACATATGCCTGTAGGCGTTTTACATACTCGGAGCCAACCGGAAGCAGTATCTTATCAAATTCAAATCCATTCGTCGCATTCGCCTCGCCGAGATAGTATCCTCCGTTATCAGCTTTCACAAGAGAATAATGGGTTCTATATTTGGAATCGAGGGTAGAATTCTCCACGCATTCGTAAAATAGAAATTCATTATCGATTATTTCCCATTTATAGACGGTACCATCATCTACTATTGCTTCCCCATCGGTCGAAAATGTCAGTTTTTCCAGACTACCATCGCCAACAAGCATCCAAGCACCCTGTAGTACCTCTTGAAGCTCATTATTGTTTAAACAATCGTCCCCAAATCCAGTAAAGACTGAATCGTCGTTGTCATATACCTCATTTACCAGCTCCTGTTGAACAGCTACTGAAAATAATTCATCCGCATCCTTATAACCTTCTATTTGTGTAAGGTTATATTTTGCGCCTAAGGCATCCCCGGCTTCAAGGAGCGCTTTTGCTTCTTTGTAGGTATCCGCTTTCTCTTTATCAAAGGCATCCTGTGCTTGCTTTACACGGTCAGGACTATCTTTGAAATTGCCCAATGCTTTAAAATCTTCGATAGCATCTTCATAGTAGCCTTCCTCCATTTGGGACATTGCGTACTGATACTCACTATCAAGTTCTTGATATTTATCCATCGCAAAGCCACAAGCCAGCAATACAATAATTAACGGAATGCCAATTTTCATGATCTTTTTTGCGAGCTTACGAATTTCCTGCTTTTTACGTTCTTGTTCAGCTGCACGTCTCAAGCGTTCAGCTTCTTCCTTTTCCAATCGAATTTGACAATTTTTTTGAAGCTCCACTTTGTTAAAATCGAGGATTTTTTCTTTTGGCAAGCCGCATTGATGGCACTTGTCTTCATCCAAACGGTTGATAGCACCACAGGCACAGATAAACAAGTCCCTTTGGATACTATGCATTTGCCCTTTTTTGCTGCCAAATTCAATGGCATATTGCTTGCATAGCTCCGGCTCTTGAAGCACCTCGCTACAGGACGGCACTTGGGCAAGTGGTGTCCAAACCTCATTGCCTGTCCAAATGGTATTGTTTACAAAAATCACTTGTGAAACGATGATTTGGTAGCTTCGCGTTTGCGAATTCACAACAATAATCGGTACCTGCTCACCAAAGGATTCGTCTCTTTTTACGAAGAGATCCAAATATTGGTACTGCGTTTCCTCTTTTAGCGGTTTTCCTAATGTATCATAAGAAAGAATTTTTACTGTAACCGCTTTGATGACTTTGTCCTGTATGTTTTTAAATCGAAGCTGGGCAACAATATTCTGTGTCAATCCGTCCTTTAGTAAAGCACCCTTTTCCAAAACGAGCGGAGCGCCGGTACAATAAAGATTGTCCACTTGTGAGAATACTTTTTCATAACGCTCGGCCATATCATCACCTCTTATAAGCGTGGTAACTGGTCAATGGATGTTGACCTCTCATTGGACAAAAATCCACGAGTCATTTCCAAACGGATATGATGAACGTTGTCCAATAAATCCGCAAGACCATATAAAAACCAACAAGAAGGCACTAAGCAAACACCAATTCCCACAAAAAAGATATACAACGCACCCGCCCCATAGGAGCTAAATAATAGGCCAAACAACAAAAATACCAAACCAAGTAAAAATGACCCTAATCCAAAAAAGAAAAAGACTTTTGCAATATTCTTGTATTTTCTTGTGATGTTATCAAAGAAAAAACAATTCAATTTCTCAATAAAATCTTCAGAAGCCATACTTCTATTCCTCCTTCACTATTTAACAGAACGCTAACACTATGGAACTAAAAATAAAGGCACCAATCCCACACCAAATATAGATTTTTGATGTGTCCGGCTGTTCGTTATAACGAACAGCGCCTACGATAATGCCTGCAATTGGAATAAATAAAGACAGCAAGACCAGCAAAACGCTCACATCTTCTGTCTTTTCTGTACTATTCACATTGCCTCGATTCTTTCTCACCTTTCCGGTTTCTACCGCACATCCACAATGTATGCAGTAGGTTGCATCATCTGAGATTTCTTTTCCACATTTTTGGCAGAACATCACACTCCCCCCTTTCGTGTTCACTTCCTTAATAGCAGGAAGTATTCTTCCTATTATTATACTGTTATACCTCCTCTTTTACAAGCATAATAGGAAGTAGAATTCCTATAACGGCAATTATGGAGGAAGAATTATGCTTATTACAGACAATCGCGCTATAGGAAACAAGCTTCTAACTATTCGAAAAAGCATGGGTCTCACCCAGGCACAGGTGGCTGAAGCGGCCGAGTTATCGGACCGTGCGTACGCAGACATTGAGCGTGGCACAAGCAATATGCGCTTACAAACGATATTGCATATTTGTGCTGCACTACATATCACCCCTAACGAAATTCTCACTGACGATGACACACCCCTTGATATTGAACAGGAAGAATTATTTACACGTCTTGCGCTACTTCCGTCAAAGGAGCGTGCTACTGCCCTTGAGCTTTTGGCGGTTTATCTCGATTCCCTCAAATAAAAAACAAGGAACGCTCCATTGAATAATTCATTGGAACGTTCCTTGTTTATTTTCTTCATTAATAATATGCCCTCTTATTGTGTGCACAAAAAAGCGATGTTCCAAATGGAACATCGCTTTTAATATTGTAATATATCTTACAATCAGTCGTTGGAGTATGGAAGCAAAGCCATAGCTCTAGCACGCTTGATTGCAACGGTGAGTGCGCGTTGATGCTTAGCGCAGTTACCGGTGATACGACGTGGAAGAATTTTACCACGTTCGGTCATGTACTTTTTCAGACGGTTCGTGTCTTTGTAGTCGATGTGTTCAACTTTATCAACACAGAACTGGCAAACTTTCTTGCGTGAACGTCTGTTGCGTTCTCTTCTTGCCATGTTGAGACTCCTTTCCTAATTAAAACGGCAAATCTTCGTCACTGAAGCTCACTTCAGTACCGAAGCCCCCAAGAGATGGATTTTCTCTTGGAGCAGCTGGCTGTGCGAATTGATCAGTTTGACGTTGATAGCCTTGGTTATTCGCTTGGTACCCTTGATTACCGCCTTGGTAACCTTGGTTGCCACCTTGATAACCACCACCTGCATTGCCGTTGCCACTGCCCAAGAATTCAACTTGGTTCGCAACAACTTCGGTACGCCAGTGGCGTTGCCCATCGTTGCCATCGTAGCTACGAATTTGCAAGCGACCTTCAACGGCGATTTGACGGCCCTTAGTCATATACTTTGCAACGTTTTCGGCAGATTTATTCCATACGACGATGTCGATGAAATCTGCTTCTTTTTCACCGGTTTGAGAGTTGAACGGACGATCAACCGCAATGGTGAAATTGCAAACGGCAGCGCCACTCGGTGTGTAACGTAATTCAGGATCACGTGTCAAACGACCAATTAAAATGACTTTATTCATTGCTAGGCCCTCTTTCTACTGATAAAAGAATTATTCGCCTACACGGGTGATCATGTGGCGGATGAGACTTTCGTCAATCTTCATCAAACGGTCAACTTCGTTGACAGCGTTAGCTTCGCCCTTAAATGTCACTAAAACGTAGAAACCATCGGTGTACTTTTTGTCGATGGTGTAAGCGAGTTTTCTCTTGCCCCACTTGTCAACCTTTACTACTTCAGCACCTTCAGCTTCGAGGATACCGTTGTAACGGTCGATGATTGCTTGGTTTTGTTCTTCGCCTACTTCAGTCTTAATGATATAAAGAAGTTCATAATCGCGCATTCTTGCACCTCCTCCCCCCGGACTAACGGCTCTGCCATAGTATTTGCAGAGCAGGGATTACAGATACATATTCTATCAGAACTTCGCTGTATTTGCAAGTATCTATTTCATAAAAAAACCTCTTGCCGAAGCAAGAGGTTGATAGTGACTATTATTCAACAACAGCTTGTGCTGCGGTGATGATAGCGAGCTTGTAAGCGTCTTCTTCGTTGCAGCCACGGGAAAGGTCGTTGATTGGTTTAGCAAGACCTTGAAGGATTGGCCCGATAGCTTCGAAACCGCCGAAACGTTGAGCAATCTTGTAGCCGATGTTACCAGCTTCGAGGCTAGGGAAGATAAAGGTGTTCGCATGACCTGCTACCTTGGAGCCTGGTGCCTTGCGTTCACCAACGCTTGCTACGAATGCAGCGTCAAATTGAAGTTCCCCATCGATTGGAAGCTCAGGAGCGAGTTCTTGAGCAATCTTGGTTGCTTCAGCAACTTTTTCGCTTTCTGGGGATACTGCGGAGCCCTTGGTGGAGAAGCTGAGCAATGCAACCTTAGGATCGATGTCGAAGGTCTTAGCGGTTGCAGCACTTTCAACAGCGATTTCGCCCATTGCTTGAGCGTCAACGGTGATGTTGATTGCGATGTCGCTGAAGAGGTAGCGTTCTTCGCCCTTGAGCATAACCATTGCACCACTTACGCGGGAGCAACCAGGTTTCATCTTAACGATTTGGAGGGCAGGACGAACGGTGTCGCCGGTGGAGTGGCAAGCGCCGCTTACCATACCGTCTGCTTTGCCCATGTAGATGAGCATGGTCCCGAAGTAGTTAGGGTCTAAAAGTTGTACACGCGCTTTTTCTTCGGTCGCTTTACCTTTGCGGCGTTCTACGAACTTAGCAACCATTTCATCATATTCAGCATAGGTGTTAGGGTCGATGATTTGAACACCTTCAATGTCAATGCCGTTTTCTTTAGCGATGCCGGTAACGGTTTCAGGGTTACCAATCAAGATTGGAACGATGAGACCATCTTTTTGATGGCGAGCTACTGCACCGAGGATACGAACATCTTCACCTTCCGGAAAAACGATGGTGATGTTTTTGCCTTTAATACGGGTTTCAAGTGTTTCCCAAATGTCATTCATTGGTTCATTCTCTCCTTTGAATATCGTATATGACGTTATATGGTATAGTATACTCCAAAATTCTTGATAATTCAAATCGAATTGTTACACAATGCAAAAATGACACAGCGTCCATCGCGCACTGTGTCATTTTATGTTTTAGTCTTCAACGATATGATCTTCGATGTATTCAACAACATCGCCGACGGTCTTCATCGCCATGGCGTCTTCTTCAGGTACGGTGATGTCGTAAACTTCTTCAACAGCCATAATCAATTCCACAGAATCGATGGAATCAACGCCTAAATCATCAACGAGCTTGGTGTCCATGTCGATCATATCCACGTCTTTGCTCAAGATTTCAGCGAGGCTTTCCTTCACCTGTTCAAAAACCATTTTCTCCCCTCCACCCTTTTAATTTGTTCTTCTCGATTCAGTATATCTCATTTTAATTACATGTCAACAGAGTTTTAAGAAATTCCCACAATGAAAAACCCATTTATGATTCTTTCTGAGACACTATATCAATCACTGTTAGTACATCTTCTTTGACCTGAAAACGAATGTCAAAATCATCAAAGGAGACGCCGTAAATGCGATTTTCATCCTTTTTATAATGTGGTGTTGGATTTTGTGCAAGCATTGCCAAAGCACCTTTTCGAAGATGCGCCGGCAGACGTTCCAGTAAGGCATCATCGCAGACCACCTCTACAGATTGATGCCGTGTTTGGTCGGCAAATCCGGCACGTGCATCAGGGTGACTGTCCGTAAAAGCCAGATAGGGTTTAATATCATAAATCGGCGTACCGTCCATTTGATCGGCACCGTCTACGATGAGCACATGTCCAAGCCCCGGATGTTCCTCAATACGCAAAAGACGCACCGATGATAATGCCAATGGATTTGGACGGAACGGAGAACGTGTGGCAAAGACACCCATGCGCACATTTCCACCCATGCGAGGAGGGCGTACCGTTGGCGACCAATCGTCTCTGATGGCTTCGGAAAAGGACCAAATGAGCCAAAGATAGTCGACCGCTTCAAGGCCTCTCAATGCCTCTACGTTGCGATATTCAGGTTCAAATACAATCATGCTCTCCAGCCCATCCACCAATCCGCTTTGACGTGGTACACCAAATTTTGTCGGAAAATGGGTGCGTATGCGAGCGATCACTTTTAGCGTAACGTGTTCCGCTTTTGGGTTTGTTTCCGGTGATTTCACGAAAAGGCTCCTTTATATATGAAAGAAAGTGACGACAATAAAAAATCGACACCAACCGCCGTCGGTGTCGATTGTATTGTATCATACGAAGGTCTTATGCGTCTGCATTTGCAGCTTTATAATCCGCAATAATGTTTTCAGCGAGTTTTGCCGGTACTTCTTCATAAGCATCAAATACCATGTCGAAGCTCCCACGCCCTTGCGTCATGGCACGAAGTTGTACGCCGTATTCAAGCATTTCGGAATATGGTACACGTGCCTTTACTGTGGTAATACCGTCTTCACCCGGTTCCATCCCAAGCACACGACCACGCTTGGAGCTGATATCACCAATGATGTCCCCCATGTATGCTTCCGGCACCATGACGTCTACCGCATAGATTGGTTCTAAGAGCACCGGTTGCGCTTCGGGAATCCCCTTCTTGAGTGCCAAGGAGGCTGCCACTTTAAAGGCCATTTCAGAGGAGTCTACGCTGTGGAAGCTCCCATCCTTCAAGGTCATCTTAATATTGATCAGCGGATAGCCTGCAATGACGCCCTTTGCGAGGGTTTCAACAGCGCCTTTTTCTACTGCTGGGATGAATTGACGAGGGATGGCACCACCCACGATGGCATCCACAAATTCAAAGGCTTCACCGTTGGTAACCGGTTCAAGGTCAATGACAACATGACCGTATTGTCCATGACCACCACTTTGTTTTTTATGCTTCCCTTCGGCAGTGGATTTGCCGCGAATGGTTTCACGATACGGAATGTATACCTTGTTTAAAATAGCTTTAGCGCCGTATTTGCGTTCCATCTTATTCAAGATATGATCAAGGTGAACTTCACCCATCGTAGAGAGTTGAAGCTGTCCGCTTTCAACATCCTTGCGAACCACGCAAGTTGGATCTTCTTCCGCAATCTTATTCAGTGCGGCGCCAAGTTTTTCTTCATCCCCCTTATTTTCCGCAGATACACATACAGTGTAGAGTGAGGATGGGAAGGCAATCGCAGGATACTTCACAGGGAATTCCTTGCTTGCTAAGGTATCACCGGTGCGAACATCATCAAGTTTCGGAATCACGATGATATCGCCGGCAGAGGCACTGGTAAGTGGCACTTGTTGTTTCCCGATTAAGGTAAACATCTTAGAAATCTTATCTTCACTTTCATTGGTGGTATTATAGAAGCTCATGCCTTCTGTCGCTTGCCCACTAATGATGCGTGCATAGCTGAGTTTTCCTGCAAATGGGTCTAAAGTGGTCTTGAAAACAAAAGCAGAGAACGGATCGTCATAGTTGACGAGCAATTCTTCACCGCTGTCGACATTCACCGCTTCATTGATGCTCTTGGTGGTGTCCGGCATATACTTAATTAAACAATCAAGCAACAGTCTGGAGCCGATATGGCTGACTGCACTCCCGCAAAGCACCGGACATACGCGCCCGTTAATCATCCCTTGATAGAGACCTTCATACATTTCTTCGGTTGAGAGCGGTTCCCCTTCAAGGTATTTTTCTAGGAGCTCATCGCTCCCTTCAGCCGCTGCTTCCATACACATATCAAGGACTTCTGCGACCTTATCTTGAAGCTCAGCAGGAATGTCGCATTCTTGGCGTTCACCATCTACCCATTCATAGGCTTTTTGAGTAGGGACATCGATGATGCCACGGAAATTCACCCCTTCACCGATTGGCACTTGAAGTGGCATAACAGACTTACCAAAGAGTTCCTTCATGCGTTCTAAGGAACCAAAGAAATCTGCGTTTTCCATGTCCATTTTATTTACATATATTAAACGTGGCAAATGCAAGGATTTCCCATATTGCCATGCGCGAATGGTATCTACTTGAATACCGGATTCAGCAGAAACAACGAGCATTAAACCATCCGCTGCTCTAAGCGCTTCACTGATTTCACCGCAAAATTCAGAGTACCCTGGGGTATCGATAAAGTTCAATTTATAGCCGTTCCATTCGCATGGCGCCATGCCCAATTGAATGGTAACGTTACGGGTAATTTCTTCTGGTTCGAAATCAAGAATATGCTTATTATCCTTGCCTCGGCCAACAGCATCAACGCCCTTGCACATCAGCAACATAGATTCAACGAGTGCGGTTTTCCCTGCGCCATCGTGTGATAATACGGCAATGTTACGGATAATGTTACTATCATAAGCCTTCATAATTCTGCCTCCTTTTGCTAGTAGCAAAAATTTTCTTACTCATATATTAAATTATTCAGAATGGTTTGACAATAACTTTATGTCAATTTATTCATATTTTCTGAAATATTGATTATTATTAAACCATAGTTTCTCTTATGAATGTTTCGAGTTGATTGCGATGTAGCTCCTTAGTCATTTCAATATCCGAAGACAATCTGATAATATTTTTTTCGCCGTCAACGAGGCTGTTTCGTACCATCGTCAACTCACGAAATGCTTTTTCATTGGCCATTGCTTGCAATTTTTCCGAGCCTTTATTAAAGAATAAGTCCAAGGTGTTGATGGATAATTTATTGGAAAATTGTATGGTTTCTGTTTCCAATGCATCAATGTCGGCAATGAGATGCTCTAATTGATGCAGCAACACGCGCAACTCACTCATGCCGGAGATAAATTGAATTTGCATGTGATCGTCCGCATCCTCCGGTCCGGCTTCCAACGCCACCATCTCTTCCATGAGGGCATAGAGTTGCTCCGCGCGTCTAACAGCCAATTCACAGACATTTCGCCCTTCCTTGAGCAGCGCCAATTGATAATCATCGTAAGAAATCTTTTCTTGCATGCGAATGATTTCATCACGATGAATAGAGTAATCCAAATGTTCAATATGGGAGGCCAGTGCCTCTTTATAGTCATCTTCTACGCCGGCCAATGCATCAATCTTTTCTTTGACATGGGTCATTTCTCGGGCGATATCAAAGGCGTGACTTTTGGCGTCATTCAGCTGCCGCATGGCTTCAGTGGCGCGCTCATTGTTTTCAAGCACGCGCTGTTCGTACTGACCTCGAAGTTTGAACCAAAACTGTTTAAAATCGTTTTCTTCAAACTTCCTAATATCCAAGTTTTCCCTTTGGCAACGTACTTGACTTTCTTGCACCATCTGCTGAGCGTCCTTCTCTTCTACTCGTAATGCCTCGTAGCGACGTTCTAATTGCTGTTTATGTTTACAGGCAGCGCTCAACGCTGTTAACTCTGCCATAGTATCACCTCCAAATATTTCTAATAGCTAAAATAAACTTTATTTAGTTAAATATACCATAAACCAATAAAAAAGTCATCTGCTAGTTACAGCGTAGCAGATGACTTTAACTATTATAAATAGGGTTGTTATAGTTTTGAGTTTTGACTCGTATTACAAGCGCAGCTTCCGGCACCCGATGCGCAGGAGCAACCTTTACAACCGCCACCGCACCCACAGCTTGCACCGTTTTTATGCTGGCGCACCATATAACGAATCACAAACACCAAAGCAAGAATCAAAATCACAGAAGTGACCAATGTTCCAAGTGTTGGCATAACACCTCACTCCTTTCTGATTGGTCAATGATCCTTGACCAATTACATGAAGAAATTCATACCTTGATACACAATAAAGGATACAATATATGCAAATAAGCATTGATATGCCACTGCAAAGGCAGTCCATTTAGCACTCATCATTTCGCGTCTAATGGCACCAATCGCTGCAAAGCAAGGTGCACAAAGAAGATTAAAGAGCATATAGCTCATCCCTGCTGCTGGACTAAAGAAAGATTGAATTTGTCCAATCAAACTTGGATCCGCTTCAGTCCCATCACCGGTTGCGTGGAAAATAACAGCAAGTACGGAAACAAGGTTTTCTTTTGCCACCAAGCCACTAATGGTACCGGCAGTAGCCTGCCAACTTCCAAGGCCAATTGGCGCAAAGATTGGTGCAATCAAGCCGGAAATAGCTGCCAAAATAGAATGTTCCGGATCTACAGCATCCAAGCTCCAGTTATATCCACTAATAAACCAAATTACAGCGGAACATACGAAGATGACTGTCCCAGCCTTTACAATGAAGGCTTTCGCTTTTTCCCACATCATTGCCATCACATTTTTAAATTTTGGCATACGATATTCAGGAAGTTCGATAATAAACGGCGCCGGATCACCCTTAAAGGCTTTGGTCAACTTAAGGATAATACAACTTACAATGATTGCCAAGATACCAATGAGGTAGCAGGCAGGCGCAAGCCAAGGTTGATCCGGGAACAATGCCCCTACGAATAAAGCAATAATCGGTAATTTCGCTCCACATGGCATAAAAGTGGTTGTCATAATAGTCAAGCGACGGTCTTTTTCGTTTTCAATAGTACGGGTCGCCATGATTGCCGGCACACCGCAACCAGTCCCGATAATAAACGGAATAAAGCTCTTCCCAGAAAGGCCGAAACGTCTAAATGCGCGGTCCATGATGAAAGCCACACGACTCATATAACCACAGCCTTCCAAAAATGAAAGGAAGAAGAATAAAATCATGAGCTGTGGAACGAAACCAAGCACTGCACCAACACCGGCAATGATACCATTGATGATTAAGTCGATGAGGAAGTCGGCTGCACCAATGCTTACTAAGAAGGTCTCAACACCACCGGACACCCATTCAAAGAATGCCCCTACCCAATCAATAGTATACGTCCCAATAGTAGAAATAGATACATAATACACCGCAAAAAGTACTGCTGCAAAAATCGGGAGTGCCAACCATCGGTTCGTCACGATGCTATCAATCTTATCTGTGAGCGTCACTTCATCCTTTTGCACCGGCTTTTTCATCACACTTGGCATCACATCCGCTATATAATCATAGCGACCGTTTGTAATCAGGGTTTCAGTATCATTATCAAGTTCATCTTCAAGGGCCTGGAGCTTCTCTTCAAGTTTTTCTTTGCCATCCCCCACAAAAGCATCATCAGAATAAATGCGCTCATCACGTTCAAATAATTTAATCGCATAATAACGTGCTGTTTCCTTATCAAAGCGCATGCTCTTGATAATATCACTAAGCATGGTTTCTACCGGTGCCTCAAATGGAATCGGTGTAGGAATTGTTTTCTTTTTAGCAGTTTGAAGTGCTACATCAATCAGAGCGTCAATGCCCTTACGCTCTAACGCAGAAATTTCAACCACCGGCACGCCACCAAATTTCGCGGAAAGCAATTTCGTATCAATACGAATACCACGTTTTTCCACCAAGTCCATCATATTTAAAGCAATGACCATTGGCGTATGTGTTTCCATCAACTGGGTGGTCAAATACAGGTTACGCTCTAAATTGGTCGCATCTACAATATTGATGATGGCATCCGGACACTCATTCATCATATAATCGCGACTTACCACCTCTTCTAAGGTATACGGGCTTAATGAATAAATCCCTGGTAAGTCTACAATAACAACGTCATCATGTCCTTTTAATCGGCCATCCTTTTTTTCAACAGTAACGCCCGGCCAGTTTCCGACATGCTGACGAGAACCGGTCAATTCGTTAAACAAACTGGTCTTCCCACTATTCGGATTCCCAGTTAAAGCAATATTGATCATTGTTTCCCTCCAATCTCACGCTCAATCATTAGCCTTTGCTAACTCTCTGGCAAAAAAACAACTTATTTTACAAAGATATGCGCTGCCTCATCCTTACGAATAGATAGCTCATAGCCGCGAACAGTAATCTCAATAGGATCTCCTAGCGGCGCCACTTTTCTAAAAGTCACCATAGTCCCACGAGTTAATCCCATATCCATCAAGCGACGCTTTAATGCCCCTTCTGCATCAACGCGTACCACCTTTCCCTGTTCTCCCGGAGAGAGATCCTTCAATTGACGTTCAGTCATTATATTGCCTCCTTTTTTAACCGCGCACCGTGATATGCTTTGCCAAGTCATCGCCAATCGCAATTTTAACGCCTTTAACGGTGACAATAATATTGCCGTTGCGGGCACTTGTTACCTTCACTTTTTCACCGGCAACAAACCCCAAATCAGCCAAATGTTTTTTTGTCTCATCCTTACCGGAAACCTTCTCAACCACATATTCCGCATTGGCCTCGGTACGATTCAACGGCAGACGCAACCCTTGCATCATCAACCCACCATCATTCACACGGTGGCCAAATACCATTCCGATTCCCATTTGCATATTAGACATCGTTTCTCATTCCTTCCGGTAAAGTTTATTATCAATTCGAGTTAGTCTTTTCTAACCCTTATTTAGTTTACTATAGCTAACTTATATTGTCAATACGTCGGTTCAAATAAATTAGCAAGAGCTTACTTTTTTTACCTTCTTTCCAAAAAAAATAGCCGAGCGCAAAATTGCGCTCGGCCATTCTCTTTACTTCTTAGGAGCTCTGTATAATGGATTTGGTTCGGATTTCTTTTCCGGAGTAAAAGCCTTGATAAAGAACAATACACCACCAAATACAAAGCACATTGCAATAATCCCCATAATACCATGGGCACCAAAGGTATAGGCTGCGAAAAAGCCAAACCCAATGGCAATCATCAGGAGTGCTAAAAGCACATTTTTCCACTTTTTGCTCATTGTTAAATTCCCTCTCATTGTTGAATTAAAATTATAAAAAACTGCTTAGCGTTTCATACGCTTTTCTTTTTCTTTTTGCAATTTTTTTTGTACCTTTTTAAGCTCACGACGTTTTTTATATAAGCCAATCAATTGCACTGCTTCACTCACACCGTTTCCGGCATTTTCAATAAGCTCACCCAGCTGAGTTTTAACTGTCTCGTGTTTATTGACCCAGTCAAACTCGTCGTCGAGATCTTCTTGTACCGCTTCCATCTGCACGGCAACATCGTCAGCATCACAATCGCGAATGGATGCCTCCTCTTGTGCGCCAGCCATTGGAGCATTTTTTTCAACAACCGGCGCTTCAGATATCTCCGCGCTTACAATGGTTTTACTCTCAGCGACGTCCTTCTGCACTTCTGCCACAGCGGTCTCTTCAGACATGTCTTCTGTTGCTGCTAACGCCTTCTCATCAGAGGCATCAGAAGCAACAACCTCTACATTCTCTACCATCGTTGCCGACTCAGCTTGTTCTTCACTTTGCGAAATCCAACGTCTCAAGGTGCTATAACCGATTCCCAGCTCTGCCGCACACGCCTTGATGGTCATATCAGAATGAGTTTTACAATACTCAATGGCATTTTCCTTAAATCCTTCTTCGAATTTTTTTCTTGCCATAACTAGTTCCTCTCTGTCTTATGCGTATAAATACCGGCAATATCATCCGCTAAAATTGGAAGTTCCGAATCAAACATCGGAATCCCCAAGAATTTAAAACGGCTTACGCGATGCAAACGATCAATGGATGGACGCACATCCTCCGGCACCTTTCCAAAGCGGATATACTCATTTAAAGTATCATAAGTAAACCCTAACACATCTTCATCCGTTTTACCGGTTAGCCCATCAGATGGTGGTTTTAAAATAAAACGTTCTTCTAAGCCAAGCGCTCTTCCCAGTTGAATTACTTCATCAGTGGTAAGCATTGCCAACGGAGAAAAAGCACCGGCCGTATCGCCATACATCGTGGCATAGCCAACCCAGTCTTCGGATAAATTGGATGTATTCACAACAACTGCATCCAGGCTCTGAGCAACCGCATAGAGTACAGTCATACGCACGCGTGGTGGCATGTTCAATGTTGTTTGACGGCTAATTTCATCAAAAAACGGACATCCACCCAGCAAGTCATAAAAAGCACCTGTAATATGCTCAATATTCAAGGTTTCGTGCTTAATATCTAAAGCCTTGCACAATCCTTGCGCATATTCAATGTCATTTTGTTTCCCATCCGGCATTAAAATGCCGTAGACATGCTCTTTGCCGTAGGCTTTTACACAAAGTGCAGCCACCACAGAGCTGTCCTTGCCACCGGAAATCCCTACCACGACATTTTTTGCACCAATCATATGCAAGCGTTCTTGCATCCAAAGAACCAAACGCTCTAATAATTGGTCAAGTTGCTCCTCAGACAATTTCATGATGCAACCTCCCATAATAAAGTCATTACTATATATTTTAGACCAAAGCGCTCTTAAACGTCAAGCATCACAGCAGCTCGATTCATCGCCGAAAATGCACAAAAAAATCGACCACCATAGTGGTCGATTTTTAATTACAGATACTGTTGAAAAATAGAGCTAAAGCTATCTATCAAGCGACGTTGTTGTTGATTGGCTTCCTTATTGTGAACCATATAAAGCTCAAAAACAATATTTTTTGTATTGAGCGGAATATGCACACAATCCGGAAAAGCGCTTCTTGTCACATAAGGCGGATAAGAGTACATCAACGCATCCCCTTCGCTTAAGAGCTCTCTTGTCATATTTGTATTATTCGTACTTAAAAGGATGTGCATATCCACTTCATTTTGTAATGCATGCTCACCCTGAATACCACCCGCTTCAAAAATAATCAACGGATAATCCTTAATGGATTGCAAAGACAATGTATGTTGTCTTGCGAGGGGATGACGAGGGCTCATCGCCATATAAATCGGATAGGTGCTCAAAAGAGACAATTCTACATTATCCGGAATTTTATCAAAGAATTGCTTCAAGGTATTGGCAACCAATACAAAACCGACATCTCCCGGATTTTCTGATACATCCTTAATAATGTCATCTTGATAGCGTTCTTGGCAATATAACTGTACTTTTGGAAAGCTATGCTTGTAGTCTACATATACCACCGGAAGAATACATACGCTAATCATTGGAGAGGCATGAACGTTCATCTTCCCGCTGATTACATCTGTAGAATCTTCCTTTAACTCAGAAATTTGACGAAGCATTTGATCATAACGTGCCACAATTGCTTGCGCTGCACTAAATACTTCGCGTCCGCGTTCTGTTAACGTAACGCCTTTTTTGGTTCGATTCAAAACATCAAAACCGATTTCATCCTCTAAGTTTCTCAGAGATTGATTCAAGCTCTGCTGAGAAATAAAAATCTTCTTGCTAGCAGCATTAATAGAACCCGCTTTCACAACTTCAATTAAAAACTCAAGTTGTTCTATTTTCATACTTACACCTCAATTCTAGCAATCACATACTGTTTCAGACAGCCACCCAAGCCAAATCAAGAGCCTTGCTAGTATCATGCTAATCCATATTATAACAGTACAATTTTAGCATAAAGAATGATTGATTACTACCTCTATTCTAAAAACGACATACACCATCACAAAGTTTTTTACAATACAGCATTATCACCTTTAAGAAGAAACACCCTTCTTGTTGCAAATTTTACAACAAATACACTGCAAAGTCTACAAATACAGACATATAAAAAAGCCCGAAAGGAAATCCTTCCGGGCTTTGATTGTTAATTGTGATCACCAAATAACCACACAGAGATGTGATTAAAATTATTCGATAACCTTAGCAACGGTACCAGCACCTACAGTGCGGCCACCTTCAC
>SAMEA3387496__coassemble_1391_pt1 | contig 26257 bp, 24 predicted proteins | sample SAMEA3387496__metabat2_high_PE_007 | metagenome-assembled genome bin SAMEA3387496 (sample SAMEA3387496) | Felis catus | biome: Faeces | place: United Kingdom | collected 2012
CTGCCTTTGCAACAGGTAAAAATGCACCAACTCCCATGAATATCGCTAAAACAGCCGCTGTTAAACGTTTTTTCATTTGAAACACTCCTTACTTGTTTTTTAGTTGTCCGAAAATGGTATAACGTACTGTATCATAAAAAAACAGCTTGTGCGAAAACATGACGTGAAATGCATTTCTATGACGTGAAATGCAAAAAAATTTCCCACCGGCAAAATAACCGTGTGGGAAAGGGTGTGAATGTTAGTGGCATAGCGCAAATTGAAAGGTAAAGAGGCCGTCCTTCCATGAAAAATCCGGCGTCACGTTATAGTTCTCGAGGGCTTCGCGAATGTTGCGCATGCCAAAACCATGGTTGATTGGATCGGCTTTGGTGGTGCGCCAATTGTTGTGTTGCAGTGGCAAGGCGGTGTTAGTGATTTTACAAAAGAGGGAGGTGGCATCTTGCACCAAGGTGAGGGTGATGGTTTTATCGGCATCTTGCGGAAGCTGAGCACAGGCCTCTAGAGCGTTGTCCAGTGCATTGCCAAAGATAACGCAAAGGTCATCCGGCGCAATCGAGAGTCGGTCGGCAATACGGAGCGAAGTCGTAAAGGCGATGCCCTTGCTTTGCGCCACTTCTTTTTTTGCATTTAGGATGGCATCCAAGGCGATATTGCCGGTAGTGATACTGGTACCGATGGCTTGCAGCTGGTCGATTAAGGAACGGACATAGTGCTTTCCGCCTGCAAGGTCACCTTGGTCCATATAGCCGTCAATGGCCAGTAGTTGATTGGTCATGTCGTGCTTGAGGCGGCGCACCTCGGTTTGTTGGACAATAATTTCGTCCACATGCTTGAGTTGCTCTTTAAGCTGTTGCTCATACTGCGCTTTGCGTTGAAGTTCTAAGCTTTGGCGGGCAAAGCGTTCGTATAAATATAGCACAAAAAAGCTACAAAAAATCAGGACAAAGGAGCAAATGCCTGCCATGGTGTTGTAGGTAAAGTCGTTGAGCTTGTAGGTCATCCAAAATAAGATAAAGACCACAAGGATGATACTGGAAAAGAGAACAATAAAGAGAAGCCAGTAGATTTTACCCAATTTAAAGTCGCGCATGTTACTTTTTACACGGATGGCGTCACATATCATCAAACCTAAGGTCTTAGAAACGATGAGTCCCAGTAATAGATAGGAAGGGATTTGAACAGCTTCTTCAATGTTAATCTTAAAAATAAAAGAAATGCTATAAAGGACGCCTATTTCAAAGGACGCCTATTTCAACTGAAATTATAATAGCCATGCAAAAAATTGCAGCCAGACTTCGTTTGGGCAAGAGTCCTTTATAAAAATAATATGAAATACCGATAGCGCTTAAAATCATTCCGATATAATTGGTAAACATATATAAAAAATAATGATTGACAAGCCATATTAAGGAGCCCAATAGAAGAATACCTGTTCCGTAGCGCCAAGGGGTAAAGGAGATGCGTCGCTCCATAAAGGCATCAAAAAGCATAAAAAACATCAGGGCTTCAATCCATCCGGTGAGGTTCATGGCAAGGTCGATAATGCTCATAAGGAATACTCCTCCTCTTTAAAATGTAAAAATGCTTGATTGAGATGGTCGCGATAGGCACGCCCCAAAGGGAGTGGTGAGTCACAATGGGTGAGGGTGACTTCGGTGTGACTAACAGCAATGAGGTGGCTCAGATTGATAAGACAGCGTTTGCTAATACGGCAAAAGCGTGTGTCCAGTTCTTCGGCCAAATCTTTGATGGGCTGGCGGATGGTATAGGTGGTGCCGGAGGTGGTGTGAATGTGAATACGGTGATCCTTGGCTTCAAAATAGAGAATTTCATCGTAACGCAATCGCACAGAGTGGCGACTGTCCTTGAAGGAAAAGACACGTTGCTGGCGTTTGAAGCGATGGGCAAGATGGGCCAAGGCGTCGTTTAACTCGTTGGGGTTGATGGGCTTGCGCAAAAACCACACCGGATTACATTTGAAGCAGTCAAAGACGTACTGGCTATAGGCAGTGACAAAGACCACCAGCACCGAGTCGTCAATGGCGTAGATGGCGTTGGCAAGGTCAAAGCCTTCCATTGTCTGTAGTTTCAAGTCCAAAAACAGCGCATCAAAACGCAAGCCTTGTTGCTCGTAGGCTGCCAATAAGGACTCGCCGGTTTCATAAACTTCTACCTCATACCCTTGTGCAAGCAAGGCGTTTTCAATTTGTTTGACATCGTCGTATTGGTCATCGCAAATGGCAATGTACATAAAATCTCCTCCTGTGCAGCCATTTTTTAATAACGAGGCTATTATATACCCCGCTGTGGCAAGGTTGTCAAGTCCGGAGCAAATGGGGCAGCATTTAGAGCGCTTTTGTGGTTCAAAGAAAAAACGCTCTACAAGCGTAGAGCGTTTGAAGGGGCGATTTAAGAGCGTAGGGGTTATTGTCTGGTAAAGACCACGGAGCCCGCGGCGCCGCCGGTGCCTGGAAGATAGTTCACGTCATAGCCCATGACCTCTGCCACGAAGCGAATTGGCACCATGGTGCGGTTGTTGCTGACAAACGGTGCGGTGTCCATTTGGTAGACGGTGCCGTTGACGGCGTAGTGGTTGTAGCCGATGGACATGGTGAGGCGGGTGCCGTCGATGATGGCAACGATGGAGTTGACGTTGCTGTCATAGTCAACGCGGGCGCCCAAAAGCTCGCTGATGGCGCGGAATGGAACGAAGGTGCGGTTGTCCTTCACACAGGCAGCGCTGTCGATTTCAATGATGCGTCCGTCTACATCCATGGCGTTGCTGCCAATGGTGAGGCGCACTTTTTCCGGGCGATAGGTGTAGCTTTTGAGGGGAATGGTAACCGGTGTATCAGCCAAAGAGCAGCGCAGCTGGAGCTTGGCGTTTTGGTCGATGATTCCGTTGACCTTAAAGCGGGCGATGCCGTTGGCATCGGTGCGAACCATGACGTTTGAAATAGAGAGGCTCGCGGTGTTGGAGCTGATATAAACGGGCACGTCGCGTCCCACAGGGAGGCCGTTGTCACGCAAAAGGGCGAGCTGGACTTCTGTCGGGGTGGCGGCGCTGGCATCAATGGAGATTGGGGTGTTGGTGGTTTGGTTGCGTGGGTTTGCAATGAGGAAGGAATCCACGCTGATGCCACGAATCTTGGTTGATACAATCATGGTTGCGACGTCTGCCGCAGGGGTAGGGTTGACCTTGATGGTGCGAGCGGCAACGCTGCCGCCGGTGAGTTCGTATGGCCAGTAGTTGGTGACGTTGTTGGGGTCGATGCTACCGGTCGGCATATAGAGGCTATGGAGCTCGTAGGTGCCGGTGGCAGAGAGGGAAAAATTCATTTTTTGTGTTTTGCTGAGGGCCTTGGCATCCATGATGAACACGCCTTTGCGGGCGGTTTCGTGGATAAAGACGCCATCCGGCACAGAGATGTTGACCAAATTCAGTCCGCTGGTGACAAGGTCGTTTTGATCGGTGGCCCACACATAGACCTTGCCGGTCGGGGTGGCGCTAAGGGCGGTGCCTTGGGCGTTTTTGAGGGTAATCATATAGTTAAAGCTTTGGTAGGGGTCAACGACGGTATTGTTGGCACCGGTGGTGATGACCGATTGTGTCGGCGATACGTCGCTGTCCGCAGCAAGGGCCGGTGCTGCCAAGCAGGGGATGGCCAACAGCGCCAAGAGCAGCGCCAGTGTGTGTAAAATGCGTTTTTGCATGGTGAAACCTCCTTTTGTTTTATTGTAGCAAATCATGGGGGCGAGTTCCTTTCAATGTGATGACAAGAAAAAGGACCATGCACCTTAGGGCGCATGGTCCGCCTTTTAGCTGATTTGCTGAATAAAGAGAATGGTTTTGTCGGCGCTGAGGGCGTTTTTACCGTAGCCACTGATGTAGAAGGAGTGGTCGTTGATGCCATAGGTGCCGGCAAAGTAGCCGTCGTCGATGCCATAGAAGTTGAAGCCGCTGGTATTTGCAGGGGCTTCGCCGACTTCAAGGGCGATGCCCAAGACGGCGGAAAGATCGGTGACACTCATGGTGTCCGGTGCGTTTTTGATGACAAAGCCTAAGTCTGCCCAGACCACACCGGTGGCAACGGCAGAGTTGGATGGGAAGGTAGGCATGTCAGGAATTTCTACCTTGTATTCCTTGTCTTCTTCCTTTTCCTCTGAAGGAGTGGTGGTGTCCGGTGGGGTGACGGTACCACCGTTACCTGTGTTAGGGTCGGTGGTTGGCGTGTCGGTGTTTGGATCGCTAGGGGTGACCGGATTGGTATTGGTGAGTGGCACGACCTCATAGCTTTCGTTGCTTGCGAGTGGTGTCACCTTGTAGCTGTCACCGCTTTGTTTTTTGAGGGGCACGGTTTCGCCGGTGAATTGTACGGCAAAGTTCCCACCGTCAGCGCGGAAGATGATGTATTGCTCATCCCCAACCACGCTCAAAGAGCCGGGTCCGTAGGTGCCGGCAAGGTCGGCGTAGGTACGGCCGACGATGTTAAAGGCGTCGGGATTGACAGAGAGGCTTTTGGTCATGGTGCCGTCTTGCCCCACGCGTCCGGCAATGTAGCCGGATTCAAACACCGGATTGGTAATGAGACCGCCGCTGGCGTCCTTGCTTTCTGCAAGCTGGAGGCAATCGGCGTTGACAAGCACAAAGGTGTAGGTGCTGCCGCTTTCATCCTCGTAGGTGTATTTGTTGTCTTTGAAATCGAGCTGGTAGACGTCATCCTCGATGGTCCAGCGATAGCGACCGGTGCCGATTTTTTCGATGACGCTGCCGGTGTTGTAGTGGCGCCAATGCCCAACAATGGTGTCTTCGGCAAGGCTGGTGTCCGGTGCGATGGTGTCGGCGTTTTTCACTTGGGTGGATGGGTCCACCGGTGCACTATTGCCAAAATAGGCGTTAAAGAGGTATAGCCCTGCCAAAGCGGCAAGGGTGATCCCGCCCACCAAGGCAGCAATGGTAATGATTTTTTTGCGCTTGGCTTTTTTGGCTTCGATGGCTGCTGTATCTTCTGGGGTGACGTCTTCATCGCCGGTTTCTTCACTTTGCGCATCGCCGTCATCCTTTGTGGAAGCCTCAGCCGTTTCTTCGTCAGCTGGCTCGGATTCCGGTGTATCGTTGGAGTCTTCGTCAGTTGGGGTGTCCTCTGTTGGTTCGGCGGCATCTTTGGTGGATGCGTCATCCGATGCTTCATCAGAGGCGTCATCGTCAGATGCTTCCTGCGTTGGATCCGCGGCAGCATCGTCGCTTGGGGCGTCCTCTGTTGGTTCGTCGGAATCTGCATCGGACAGGTCGTCTGAGACAGCGATACTTTCCTCTGCTGCAGTGTCGGTTTCCTCGGTGGTTGCCGAAGGGGCATCTATATCGTGTGCGTCGTTTGCTTCATCGACGGTGTGTAGGTCTTCAAGCGGTGGCATCACACGGGTCAAATCGCTGACCGATTCATCAAGCGGTTTACCACACTTGGCACAATAGAGCCCGTCTTGGTTTTCCGCATGACAGTGTGGACATTTCATCGAATCATCTCCTTAATTCAAAGAGAATATGGTTTATCACTTTATTATCCCAAAAAGCGTCGTTTCTCGCAAGGTCTTATCATATCGAGATATGGTAAAAAGAATGTTTCAATGTTTCGGGGTTTTTCTTGTGCTATAATAAACCTATATCATAAAACGCGCGCCGTCAGCACGACGCGGAAGGAAGGAGATTCTTTTATGAACGAAGAAAAAACCCCGATGTCCTGTATTGACTGCCATGTGCTCCACTGCCGTTACCCGGACCGCGGTGAAGCACCGGAATTTTGTCTCACCAAAAATATTCCGGAGGAAACCCAAAAGCGTGCCATGGACTATCTCATGAGTCCGGAGGATAACCGCATCGCGGTGGCGGCCGCCGAAGTGGAGTATGAAGGCTACTGCAAGCGCACCCGCGTAGAAGAAGTGATGGAATTTGCCAAAAAAATCGGTGCCAAGAAGCTCGGCATTGCCACCTGTATGGGTCTGATCGACGAAGCACGTATCCTGGCAAAGATTCTCCGTGCCAACGGCTTTGAGGTGTATGGCGTTATCTGTAAAGTTGGCTCCAACAAAAAGAGCAGCATCGGTATTCCGGTAGAATGTGAAGAAATCGGGCCATACATGTGTAACCCTGTGCTTCAAGCCGAAGCCTTAAACGATGCAGGCACCGACCTCAACCTCATCAACGGCCTTTGTGTGGGTCACGACAGCCTCTTTATTAAGCATTCCAACGCTCTTGTGACCTCTGTAGTTACCAAGGACCGCGTCCTCGGCCACAACCCATGCGTGGCCCTCTATCAAGCCGATAAATACTTCAAGAAGAAATTCTTCCCGGAAGAAAATAAGTAACAGCAAGAAGGAAGGCGCAATTCATGCATTACAAAAACGCAACCATGGACGATTTCGACGTGGCCTTTGATTATATTGAAAAGCTCTGGACCTACAACACCTACGACAAGGACGTGATTCGCAAGGTGTACAGCGATGTGATTGGTGACGCCAATAGCTTCGCCTTCTTCCTTATGGACGACGACGGCGGCTATCACGGCTTTTGTCACGGCACCTATTTCAATACCTTCTGGCTTTCCGGAATGACCTGCTACGTGTCGAGCATCATCACCAATGAAGACGAACGCGGCCAAGGCAACGGCATCAAGCTCATGGACCACGCCCGCGACCTTGCCAAGGAACGCGGCTGCAAGGGCCTTGTCTTAGACAGCGGCATGCCGCGCACCCAAGCCCACCGTTTCTACGAAAAATACGGCTTTGAAAAAAGCTGCTACGGCTTTGACTATTATTTGGAAGCCTAATCAAGCACACCCCATCATGCGTGGCATGATGGGGTGCTTTTGTTGTGGGTCGTGACCCTGTTGAGCGCGCGAGAGCGCGTGAAATAAAAAACCACCCGCTATGCGGGTGGAGTCAAGGCGTTATACGCAAAAACACTCCTTCCAGTATAATGTAAGTGTTCAGGTTACATTGCTAAATGGAAGGAGTGTTTTTATTTGGGGGTAGTATTAGCGAAGGCTCTGTTTTAGGTAACAATGGTGAGCTTTACAACGTTGTGTCAATTCATCCCCAAAGATTTTCAATGTTCATCCCTAAGGATTGCTGGTTTTTACTCCGCTGTATTTTCCTGCTTGCTTGCATCAAGAGGGAGGGTGACAGTAAAGCAGGTGAGGTTGTCCTTGCTTGTGACTGCAATGGTGCCGTGGTGCAAGGTGACGATTTCCTTGGCAATGGCAAGGCCCAGACCGGCGCCGCCGGTTTCTGTGGAGCGGGAGCTATCAATGCGATAGAACTTATCAAAAAGCTGGTCTAGCTCGTTTGCCGGAATGGTGGGACCGTGGTTGGTCATGGTAAGCCGGACCTGCTCGGCCGATGCACGGGCTTTAATACGAATTTCTGTTCCTGGGTCGCTGTAAGCGATGGCGTTTTTGAGCAAATTATTCAGCACGCGAGCGAGATTTTCTGCATCCCCCATCATTGGGAGCTCATCAGGCTTATCGAGGCTAATCCAATTGCCACGCTTGGTCGCCTGTGGGAAAAATTCTTCGCTCAGTTGCATGAGCAAATAGGAAAGGTCAAAGGAGTCGATATGAATACGCACCTGTTGGAGATTAAAACGCGTGATGTCAAAAAACTCGTTAATGAGGCTTTCTAAACGGCGCGCTTTTTTAAATGCCACATTGGTGTATTTGATGCGGAGCTTGAGAGGCATATCCGGCGCTTCTCGCAAAAGACTCAAATAGCCGATGACCGAGGTGAGGGGGGTTTTGAGGTCGTGGGCCAGATAGGTAATCAGGTCATTTTTACGTGCGTTTTCGCGGTTTAAAGCAGCTTCGTGGCTCTGAATTTTTTCCTTCACCTCGCTCATTTGCACAGCGATGGCGCTGTATTCTTCGGGAAAAACGTCACTGACATCTCTGTCAGAAAAGATATAATCGTGAATCATGGTAGACACCGTTTTTAGGTGGGCATTGGTCATTCGAGTGGCCATCACCTTCGTTGCAATGGCGGTGCAAAGGATGATTATAAGCACCATGGCGGTCAAAAGGCCGAATACCAGCTGCTTGATTTTGAACCAATTTGGACGAAAGACCTCAATGATGGTGCCGGCGCTGTTGGTATAGTGTTCATGAGAGGCATAATTCTTTTCCAGCCAATCGACCATCATGCCGTTAAAAAAACCATCCATGATCCAGATTGCACCGATGCAGATTGCTACCAAAAGGAGGATGGTCGCAATAAAACGACGTCTGGACTTGTCTGAGCTAGTCAATTTTATACCCCCTTCCCCATACGGTGCGGATGTATTGGGCACCGTCACTCACCACGTCCATTTTTTCACGCAAGCGACGGATGTGGACGGCAATGGTATTGTTGTTCTTGCTGTAATATTCCTCGCCCCAAATGTCCTTAAACAAATTTTCAGCGCTGACAACACATCCACGATGCTCACAGAGAATCTGTAAAATAGCAAATTCCGTCGGTGTGAGGGACAACGGTACGTCGTTGAGGGTACATTCCTGCGTATCGATGTTCATCATGAGTCCGCGATGCAAGAGGATGTTTTGCGGCAGGTTGGCGTCGAGGTTGTATTCCTTGTAGCGCCGTAGCTGGGCCTTAATGCGGGCAATGAGCTCCGAGGGTAGGAAGGGTTTGGTCATATAATCATCAGCACCGACGGAGAGACCCGTGACCTTATCCATGGGCTCCCCTTTAGCGGTCAACATAATGATGGGATAGCGATACGCCTTACGAATGTGTTCGCACAAGGAAAAACCACTGCCATCCGGCAACATAATATCAAGAATGGCCAGATCGAAAGGGCCAAGGTTGATGTGCTTGAGGGCATCGGCTGCTGTGGTGGCAGTTACAACGTCCATTCCTTCATTTTTTAGAAGATATGTAATCAGCTCGAGAATCTCCTTTTCGTCATCCACCAACAAAATGCGTTCTGCCATATAATCGCCTCCTTGGAATTGTTGGTTTCATTATACTAGAGCAAATCAGTGCAATTCTTACTAATTCATTAAGAATTGCAGAAAACCGTTAAAGAAGTGAGTGCGCGGAGCAAAACATCGACCAAGCAGGTGGCGAAGGTACCGCAGATTTTGTTGCCCACGCCATTGCCGTTTATTGCGAAAACCATCAATAATGAAAACAGCCGAGATGAGCATCTCGGCTGTTTTGTGTGGAATCGAATAGGGGTCGAAAAATTATAAGTAATATTAATTTGCAAGAAAATGGGAAAAAAGTTATAATCTAGAAAAGACTGAAAATATTGATAATAATATTTTGGTAGGAGGGGATAGCATGTCTGAGCACGAAGTCATGTCTGTCGTTAGAAAGATAAACATAGCGATATGGAGTATTTTGCTTGTAAATGTATTAGTAGGACGATTTTTTCCGTTGTTTTATGAGGTGATATGGATTGCGGCACTTGTTTTTATGGCGTTAACAAGCGGTGTCACGCTCTATAATAAATTTTCTGTGACAAATTTGCTCTTTCAAGGCGGTATTTTTACGTTGGTGTTGGTGCTTGTTTTGCTTGTATAGGAGGTTGTGTGATGAAACGATGGATTGTGCCAACGTTGCTCTGGGCGTTGGTTTTTTATGTCATTGGATATATCGTTTTACCAAGAGCGCATAGTATTTTTTATTCTCTTATCACGGCACTTATTGTGGTGCAGTATGACTTTAGTTTGGTCAAACAAAATGTATCAATGAAAAAACGTATTGTTTCTGTGGGGGTATTGTGTATGATTGTTATCGCTATTTCTTGGATATTTGATTCGATAGTGGCACCGTTCTTGTTGAGATAACATATAAACGCCTGCACCGATTGATGCAGGCGTTTGTGCTATTTTTCCAAACTCTTTTCATCTAAGAGGAAATCATAGATATTCATGGTGAGGATGCCGTTTTCATCGTAATAAGTTGGGACGATGTCTTTGGTGATGATGATTTTTTTGAAGGAATCGTCAATTTTTTTGAATGGACGGATTTCTTGGGTGCGCTTGGATTCATCCGGTAAGGCGTAGGCGGATTGGATATAGTAGCGTTCCGAGCCGAGATTGCAGACAAAGTCGATTTCTAATTGTTTGCGCACGTTGTTGCCGTTTTCATTTTTTTCACTGGTTTCTACCACACCAACGTCGACTTGATAGCCACGCAATCGAAGCTCGTTATAGATGATGTTTTCCATGGCGTGGGTTTGCTCAAATTGACGGAAATTGATGCGAGCGTTGCGCAAGCCGAGATCGGAGAAATAATATTTTTTGGGGGTTTCGATGTAGGCCTTGCCTTTGATGTCATAGCGCATGGCGGCTTCGATGAGAAAGGAGTCTTCAAAGTAATCGAGATATTTTTTGAGGGTGTTTGCGGTTACCTTGGCGTTTTTCTTGCTTTTGAAGGTTTTTTCGAGTTTGGTAGGATTGGTGAGAGATCCGATTGCTGAAGATAGGAGATTGAGGAGGTCTTCCAAAATATCCGGATTTCTCACACGGTGGCGTTTTGTAATGTCGCGCAGATAGATTTCATCGAAGAGATTTTGCAGAGTGACTGCTTTGTCAGCGGTGTTTTCTCGGAGCACCACCATTGGAATGCCGCCATAGAGCATATAATCACTAAGCCCCATGTAACGGTCGCCCGGATAGACGCTCATAAATTCTGCAAAGCTCAGTGGATACATATGAATTTCATCGCCACGTCCGGCAAATTCGGTAATGATATCTTTAGAAAGAAATTTGGCGTTGCTACCGGTGACGAACACATCCATGTTATCCTTGCGGAGATAGCCGTTTAGAACGCTTTCAAAGCAATCGAGAAGTTGTATTTCGTCTAGGAGAAGATAATGCATGGCATCATCGGTTATTTGGCTTTGGACGTAGGAAATGAATTTTTCAGGATCGGCGCCGCGTTTTTCTTTTTCGAGTGTGATGAGACTATCACCCATGGCGCTAATATCCTCTGCCGAATCAAAGGCGAAGCGAATAATGTGATCGGAGGGGGTGCCGCTCTCCAAAAGATGATGATAGAAAAGGGTGTTGAGCAAATAGGATTTCCCACAGCGGCGAATACCGGTGACGATTTTAATGAGCCCGTTCCCTTTTTTTTGAATGAGCTTATTGAGATATAAATCACGTTGTATTTCCATGAAAAGCCTCCTGTTTAGAAAGGATTTTTGCAACAAATTGCACTTTTGCTTTCTATTTTGACAGATAATGGAAGGCTTATCAATGAAATAGTGATTTTTAGAAAGGATTTTTGCAATTAGTTGCAGTTTTGCTTCGTAAAATCATTAATTCGTATCTTAATAGACGCGAAAAGAATGATTTTAGAAAGGATTTTTGCAATTAGTTGCACTTTTGCTTTCTAAAACCACTTATTCGTATTGCTTGTGCACTAAAAAAGACCATTCCTTTTTGGAATGGTCTTTGTGTTTTTATAGAAGCACTTATGCCAATTTTGCGTCGAGGCGTTCTGCGATGGCATCGAGGAATTGTTCGGAATTCACAGCGTGCTTGTTTTCGATGGTGGAGAGGCCCATGAGGTCTTTGGTCATGGTGCCGCTTTCGATGGTTTCGATGGTGGCTGCTTCGAGGGCATCGGCGAATTTTTGCAAGTCTTCGAGGCCGTCTTTTTCGCCGCGTTTACGGAGGGCACCGGTCCATGCGAAGATGGTTGCCACGGAGTTGGTGGAAGTTTCTTCGCCTTTGAGGTGCTTGTAGTAGTGGCGTTGTACGGTGCCGTGTGCTGCTTCGTATTCGTAGTCACCGTCTGGGCTAACGAGAACGGAGGTCATCATTGCAAGGCTGCCGAATGCGGTTGCAACGAGGTCGCTCATGACATCGCCGTCGTAGTTTTTGCAAGCCCAGATGAAGCCGCCTTCGCTACGTACCACGCGAGCGACTGCGTCGTCGATGAGGGTGTAGAAGTATTCGATGCCGGCTTCGTCGAAGCGTGCCTTGTAGTCACGGTCGAAGACTTCTTGGAAGATGTCTTTGAAGCGGTGGTCGTAGATTTTGGAGATGGTGTCTTTGGTTGCAAACCATACGTCTTGCTTGGTATCAAGGGCGTAGGTGAATACAGCGTTGGCAAAGCTTTCGATGGATGCATCGCGGTTGTGCATGCCTTGGATGACGCCCGGTGCGGAGAAGGTGAAGATTTCCTTTTCATCGGTGCGGCCGTCTTCATATTCTACTTTGAGGCTTGCTTTTGCAGGAGCGTCTACGCGAAGTTCGCTGTTTTTGTAAACGTCGCCGTATGCGTGACGTGCAACGGTGATTGGTGCCTTCCAAGTGCGTACGAATGGGTGGATGCCATCAACGAGGATTGGCGCACGGAATACGGTGCCGTCCAAGATGGCACGGATGGTGCCGTTAGGGCTCTTCCACATTTCTTTGAGGTTGTATTCCTCAACACGTGCTGCGTTCGGGGTGATGGTCGCGCATTTTACACCAACACCGTATTTTTTGATGGCATTGGCAGCGTCAACGGTTACTTGGTCGTTGGTTTGTTCGCGATATTCCAAACCGAGGTCGTAGTATTCGGTCTTGAGGTCCACATAAGGGAGGATGAGCTTGTCTTTGATCCAAGCCCAAAGGATACGGGTCATTTCGTCGCCGTCCATTTCGACAAGCGGCGTGGTCATTTTAATTTTTTCCATCAATGAAAGACTCCTTTGTCATATTATTATCTTCATTTTACTGTAATGGTGGGGGTTGGTGCAACTGCCAGAAAAGCACTTTTATTATTTCCGTAAGATGTTATAATTTAGTAGAAGTAGCTTGCGGCGCGGTAACACGCTGCAGGGTGCGGACAATGATGGATCAGGCAGTGACAGGAGGTCACTTTATCATGAAATTTTTTGCAAAAAAAATAATGGCACTCACCTTAACGGGGGCATTGCTTTTTACGGCGGTGCCGGCTTGCGCCGTAGAATCTGTACCACCGGTGCAAAAGACTGATGATGCAAGCACATCAACCGATGTGCCGGAAACACCGGAGGTGACGGTGACTACGCCGGCCTACCATGATGGGCATTATCAAGGTGGCACGGCGGTGAGCGGGCTGCTTTTGGTGAATAAAAAATATAAGCTACCGGCAAGCTATGCGCCAAGTCATGCCGGTGGTGCCGGTCAGAGCTTGGCTCTTTACGGCGAGGCCCAGCAAGCCATGCAGCGTTTCTTGGCAGATTGCAATGCCCAAGGCAACAGTATGTATGTGCTCAGTGCGTACCGTAGCTATAATGTGCAGGCGTGGCTTTTTCAAAGCTATGCACAGGCGCATGGGGAAGACAAGGCCAATACTTTTTCTGCCCGTGCCGGTCAAAGCGAGCACCAAAGCGGGTTGTCCTTTGACGTAGGCGACGCCCAACACAGTGCTCACAATTTGGAAATCAGTATTGAAAAGTTTCCCGGTGTACAATGGATGATGGAACACTGCGCCGATTACGGTTTTATTTTGCGTTTCCCAAAGGGCAAGGAAGCCATTACCGGCTATCAATATGAGCCTTGGCATTTCCGTTATGTTGGGGTGAAGGCCGCTAAGGAAATCCAAGAGAGCGGTTTGACTTTAGAAGAATTTGTCGGTGCGGTCGGAGAGCGCAAGATTGCTCTTGGGCGCAGCGACAATAATATGCATGTTGATGGTGTGGGGCGTAAGGTATCGAGCTATACCATTGAGGAATTGAACTATTTCCGTCTGCGCGATTTGGCAACCATTCTAAAGGGGACGGATGTGGCGTTTGAAGTGGGCTATGATGCGGAAAAGAAAATGATTTCCATTACCAGCCACACCGATTATACCGAAGCTCCAACCTTGGTGCGTTTGGACCGCAACGATATTGCTGTGCCAAACACCCTTCCGGTGATGGTGGACGGACAGATTGTACAGCCAAAGGCCTATACGGTGGATGGTTTTACCTACTTTAAATTACGTGATTTAGGGGATTTGTTGGGCTTTAGCGTGTCTTGGGACAGCGACCTTCGCAGTATGGTTATTGATACCAAGGGGGCACCACCGATTGAAAGTCTGATTGAGACCCCTTAAAAGGGAGAATGTGCCGCATTCGGCGGCTTTTGGAATCGATGGATTCAATGGAAAGGATGAATGGACGTGTTTGAACTCGAAAACATTGCACAGGAGCTCGAAACTATTTTGCAGGAAATGGTAGAGCGTCAAGCACCACAGGATGATGACATTTTTGTGATCGGTTGCTCAACCAGCGAGGTGATTGGCAAGCGCATCGGTAAGGCAGGAAGCCCTGAAGTGGCTGCGGCACTTTTTCCGGTGTTACGCCGTTTTGCCGCAGAGCATCATTTGCACTTGGCCTTTCAGTGCTGTGAGCATTTAAATCGCAGTCTTGTGGTAGAACGTGAAACCATGCGCCGCTTTGGCCTCACTGAGGTGAGTGCGGTGCCTCATTACCATGCCGGTGGCTCGATGAGTAGTCATGCGTATCGTCATATGACCAATCCCGTGGTGGTAGAGGGCTTGCATGCAGGCTATGGCCTTGATATCGGTGAAACCATGATTGGCATGCATATGCGTCCGGTGGCGGTGCCAATGCGCCTTGCCCATCGTAGCATCGGTGAAGCCCGTGCCAACCCAAGCTTTTCTCGTCCGCGTTTGATTGGCGGGGTGCGTGCGCGCTACACCCTTGAAGATGCCGATGCCTTCGGTAAAGATGAATAAATAAAAAGACGCCTTCCTATGTGCAGGAAGGCGTCTTTTTGTAAAAGCAATAAAAAAAACGACGGCTTAGGAGTGATTTCTAAGCCGCCGTTTTAATAGCTATAACGGGTGTGCCGCCGGGTGGGGCCGGCGGCAGTCAACCCAAGGCCTCTTGGCGCAATTTGAGTATGACTGCGTTTTCGACGTATTGTGTGTGTGTGTGTTGTATCTGGTCAGAAAGGATGCAGTTTTAGGGTCTGTGAAGGCTGCGCCAGAGTGTTGTAAAGGAAAGCTGATAGGATTGACGCTATTATGCAGATTTCCTATACTGTTAACAGTATAACCCGTTCACCCATGAACGAATCAAGATGAAATTAGAGGATTTTACTATGGATACGAAGAATTTATATAAGATTTCAGAGGTGGCGCACGCTTGTAACGTGTCGCGAAGCACCATTTTGCGAATGGAGGAAAAGGGACTGCTGACGCCCTACTATGTATCGGCGGACAGCGGGCGGCGTTATTATGACAATTACGATGTGGCGAAGATCAACCATATAGAGCATTTTAAGGAGATGGGGCTGACAACGGATGAAATCCTTGCCTACTACGATTCTAAGGGAGGAGAGCAGGCGGTATTACAGCGTCTAGAGGAAAAGCTCTATCATTTTCAGCGCAGTGTAGAGGAAATGCGTGTGCGGGTTCGCAGAACAGCGGATATAACGGTGCAGTTGATTGATATGCCGGCAGAGGTTTGCTGTGTGCGACGCGGAGAGGGGCGCACGGCGGAGGACGTTGCATCGGTGATGTTTGATTTTTATACGGATTGCGTCAAGCGTGGTGTGAATTTAGCGCGCAGACCACTGTTTACTGTATTGGAGAGCCACGCTTATATGGAAAGAAATTTTGAGCGTGGACTGTTTCCTTTTCAGGTGTGTATCCCGGTGATGGCGGACAAGGCACCGGCGGATGCCGTAGAATTTCCGGCGTGCAAGGCGCTGACGGTGGTTTATTACGGTGGCTACCATCGTAATAATGAGGCTTGGGCACGCTTGGCGAAAGAAATCAAGGAACGCGACTTGATGCCTACGGATTGGCCGCGCTCGATTGGTGTGGTTGCAGATTATACGGGACGAGAAATTGACAGAGAACGCTGGTGCACGCGTATTGCGGTGCCGGTGGCACCGGCAGTACATGAATAGGTGCGTCAAATTGGGCTGAAATGTGGGGATATTGTGAGGTTTTCAAAAAAACCTGCTCATAATTGTCATTGTATAGTATAATAGGTCAAGAATTATTACTTTATATATCATATTTAAGGAGGGCTCATATGTCGAACTATTCGCATGTATTTCCGCGGGCGGAGCTCAAAGCGGAAGCCAAACGATTGATGCGTCCAAACTGGGTGACCATCTTGCTTGTGACGTTGATTTATTTGATTTTTATGGGGATTGATGGATATACCTATTCCAGTTATCTCCCAAGCACGACGGTGACGACTTCAAGCGGTGAATTTTATTATTCCGTATCCGGTGCATCCGGGCTCTATGCCACCTATATGGGGGACAACATGGACCTCGGGCACATGGTGCTTGGGGCGTTGATTGCTTTTATTTCCGCCATCTTGATTCAAGGGGTTATGAGCTATTGCTACACCGCCTTTTTTATTAGAATGGCAGAGCATAAGGGCGAAAAAATGACCTTCACCACCTTTGTCGAAGGCTTTAGCGATGCCATTAAGGCAGTGTTGGCGTTCTTGTGGCAATACCTTTGGACGATGATTTGGGGCTTAACCGCCCTTCCGGGTGTGGTGCTGGTTTTGATTGGTTCCTTTGCCTTTTTTGAACCAGGCGTTGGCGATGGCACTTTGACTGCGATGGTGCTTATTGGGGTCTTCTTACTCATTGCCGCAGCGATTATTACAGTGATGGCGACCTTGCGCTATGTGTTTATGTATCAAATCATCGCCGACGGGCGTGGCAAAATTGGCGCGCGTCAGTCTATGCGTTATTCTATTGCGATGCTCAAAAACCATCTTGGGGATGTGTTCTTCTTGGCACTTTCTTTCTTGCCATGGTTATTGTTAGGGGCGTTTACTTTTGGAATCGCTTTCTTTTATGTTTTGCCATACATGGAATCCACCTATGCGTTGAGCTATCAGTGGTTCCGTGACGAGGCTTTCCGTGAAGGCCGTTTGGATCCGGCTGCCCTTGGCTATGTTGAGCAAAAAAGCGCACCGGTAGCCACCCCTCAAGCACCGCTTACCACCAAGGCCGAAGCGGCAGCGCCGGAGGTTGCTGACAGTGATGCCGTCGATGTTGTGCCGGTGGCAGAGGATGCGCCGGCGGTCAATGAGGCGGACGATACAACAAAGGAGGAACGCCATGAGTGAACCTAATCAACAGCCATACATGCGTGTCGATGACCTGCATGAGCATGCGGCGTCATCATCGGATGCGCCTAAGAAGAAAAAGAAACGCGGCAAGTGGTTGGCGTTTTTTGTAGCCATTGGGATTTTGGTGGTCTGTGCTGCCATTGCGGGTGGGCAGTTCTTTGCTGACACCGCCCATGACGGTCCCTTTGCCAGCGGTGAAAAAAACGTGGTCATGATTGACGTGAAGGGCGAGATTACTGCCGAAGGCGATACCTACAATCAACAATTTATTTTGAATCAAATCAACGAAGCGAAAAACGACAGTGATAACAAGGCCATTCTTTTGATGCTCGATACCCCTGGTGGCAGTGTCTACGAATGTGACGAGGTTTACAATAAGCTCCTTGAGTACAAAAAGGAAACCAAGCGTCCGATTTACGCGTATTGTGAATCCATGTGTGCTTCGGCAGGGTACTATATTGCCAGCACCGCCGATGCCATCTATGCCAATCGCAACAGCCTCGTTGGTTCTATTGGCGTCATTACCGGTCAATTTGTGGACGCCACCCAGCTTTTGGATGATTTGGGCGTGAAGATTACCACTGTGCACAGCGGCGCCAATAAGCTCATGGGTGCGATGTACGAAGCCCCAACGGAAGAGCAAATTGCCATCATGCAAAGCATCAGCGATGAATACTATGCCCAATTTGTGGGCGTGGTGGCAGACGGGCGCGGGATGACCACCGAGCAAGTAAAGGCCCTTGCCGACGGGCGTATTTATTCTGCCAGTCAAGCCAAAGGCAATGGCCTGATTGATGAAATCGGTACCATCGACGATATGGACAAGCACATCAAGAAGGAGGTTGGCGAGAATGTGCGCTTCTATCATGAGGTCTATGAACAAAGCCCTTATGCCTCTCTCCTTGGAGGATTAAAGAGTGCCATCGACAGCCGCTCGATGTCCAGTGAGTTGGCAAGCAGCGTGAAGACCATCGAAGAGATGAATATCACCGAACCGATGTATCTCTATCAACCGTAAGTTTTAGAGCCGCAGACCGTAGGTCTGTGGCTCTTTTTCTTGACTTTGCGGAGGCTTACGCATAAAATAAAAGGAGCTATGAAGGGGCTTATTGTACCATTCTTTATCTAGAGAGCCGGTGGTTGCTGCAAACCGGTTAAAGAGGGTATGATGTTCCACCCCGGAGCGTTGGTGTAATGGCCACGGTTGGCACCGTTATCTGCCGCAAAGTGATGACGGTATGTGCCGTCATAAACTGGGTGGTACCGCGGAATTCTCCGTCCCTATGTGATAGGGGCGGTTTTTTTATTTTTAGGAGGAATAGGCATGAACATCCTATTAGAGGAACAGCTTTGCGACGAAGCCATGGATGCATTGCAGGCTTCGGGTGCAGAGGTCGCCATTGACCCAAGCCTTGACGGAATCGGTGTGGCGGATGCGGTGATTTTGACCGGACGCAGTCCTGTCCCTGATGCCTTATATGAGGAACAATCCCCACTTTCTGTGGTGGGCTGTTTGAGCGCGAATAATGCAAACTTTGATTTATCACGTGCGACCCGTGCCGGCCGCATGGTGTTGGTGCCGCATTACGGTGAGGCTGCTTCAGTCGCGGAATATGCCATGCGCGCGATGCTTGATATGGCACGCAATCGTGCAGATGGTGCCGTTGAGCTTAAGGGTAAGACCATCGGTTTTTTGGGATTTCCTCCATTAGCGGGAGAAATTGCTCAGCGTGCCAATGCCTTTGGCATGAAGGGCCTTTGCTATGACCCTGAACTGAACCGTGGTCGTGCCATGCTGCACAATGTCGAGCGCACCAATTTGGTGGACCTGTTTGTACGCAGCGACTTTGTGCTTTTGGTGCAGTCTGCCAGCGAGTGGAGCAAGGGCATGATTGGCAAGGATGAAATCCAGCTTCTGCAAAAGGGCGCTGGGTTGATTTGCCTGACCGACCCACAGATTTTCCGTTGGGATGAATTGGTGATGGCCCTCGATTGGGAATACCTCACCCATTTTGCCATTGATTTGCCACAAAACCGTGCCCACTTGACGCGGGAGGTCAAAAAATACGGCCTCGTTACGGTGAGTGAGGCTGCCAATACCCGCGAAGCCCGCTTGGCCAATCAGGTGGAAATGGCGCAAGACGTGGTGGCAGCGTTGCGTGGGGCACAGGTGGAAACCGCCGTTAATATGACGCGCGTACACCTTGCCAACCTAAAAGAAGGCAGTGAATGGTGTAATCTCGCCCATACTCTGGGGCTCTTTATGGGGCAACGCATGAAGGGCATTGGTGGCAAATGCACCATTACCGAAAGTGGCAATGTGCCATGTACCGAAAGTGATGCCATTGTGGCAGCCCTTTTGGAGGGGATGGCAAAGGGCCTTGGTGAAACCACGATTAACCGCATCAATGCGGTTTTGTGGGCAGAAGAAAAAGGCTTAAATTTAAGCATCGAAAAGATTCCGGATGCAGCGGAAAGTCGTTTGCATCTTTCGGTGGAAACCCGCGAAAGCCATTTGCAAGTGGCTGGGACCCGAAGCGGCGAGCAGTCCATTATTGTACAGGTGGACGATTATGTGGTGCATGCGCAACCACGCACCCATTTGCTCTTGGTGCCGCATATCAATCGCCCAGGCTTGGTGGGGCAGATTGGGACCCTTTTGGGCGAAAAAAATGTGAACATCGCAGAAATGGTACTCGGCCATAAGCCGCAGGATCGCACCACTGCGTTGATGTGGATCCATATCGAAGAAGCACTGGATAAATCCATCAGCGAAGAAAGTCGTAAGCTCGCCAGTGTGCTTAATATGGAATATATTCATTTACCAAATCAAGTTTGATTCTATTTAGGAGGGACTACTAATGTTAGATATTAAAGAAATGCGTCGTGACCCTGAACGTGTGGCAAAGGCGGTTGGCCGCCGTGGCAAAGAAATTGATATGAAGCCTTTCCTCGAAGCTGATGAAAAGCGTCGTCAAATCATCGCAAAGGTCGAAGAATTACAAGCACAACGTAACGCCAAGAGTAAGGAAGTCGGCCAACTCAAGCGCAACGGTGAAAATGCCGATGCACTGATGGCAGAAGTGAGTGCGATTAAGGAAGAAATCGAAAAGCTCGAAGCGTCCAAGGAAGATGTGGACAAATTCGTGACTGAGTTTGTCGCAAGTATTCCGAACATGCCAAAGGATGACATTCCGGACGGCGGCGAAGACGACTACCATGTAGAACGCACCTGGGGCACCCCACGTGAGTTCGATTTTGAACCAAAGGCGCACTGGGAACTCGGCGAAGCCCTCGATATTCTCGACTTCAACCGTGCCGCAAAGGTCACCGGTAGCCGCTTTGTGTTCTACAAAGGCTTGGCTGCACGCTTGGAACGTGCTGTGATTGCATTCATGATTGATATGCACACCGACAAGCACGGCTATACCGAACTCATTCCACCATACATGACCAACAGCACCTCTGACTTTGGGACCGGTCAATTGCCTAAGTTTGCGGAAGACATGTTCCATTTGGAAAACACCGACTACTACCTCATTCCAACCGCGGAAGTGCCTGTGACCAACTACCACAGAGATGAAATCCTCACCGAAAAGGATCTCCCTGTCAAATACTGTGCATTCAGCCCATGCTTCCGTTCCGAAGCCGGTTCTGCCGGTCGTGACACCCGTGGGATTATTCGTCAACACCAATTCCACAAAGTAGAAATGGTGAAGCTCGCACATCCTGACCATTCCTGGGAAGAACTCGAAAGCCTTACCAACGACGCAGAAGAAGTGCTCCAAGCATTGGGCCTTCCATATCGTGTGATTACTTTGGCAGCAGGGGACATCGGCTTTAGCTCCGCAAAGACCTACGACATCGAAGTATGGCTCCCAAGCTACGGCAAGTATCGTGAAATCTCCTCCTGCTCCAACTTTGTAGATTTCCAAGCACGCCGTGCCAATATCCGCTTCCGTGACAACGATGGCAAGGTGCGTTATGTGCATACCTTAAACGGTTCCGGCTTGGCAGTAGGTCGTACCGTTTCTGCAATTATGGAAAACTACCAAAACGAAGACGGCAGCATCACCATTCCGGAAGCACTCGTTCCTTACATGCACGGTTACACTGAAATTCGCTAATTTGTAAGGGGATATGGAATCAATGAAAAAAGAATTGGATTTTACACGTATTCATCGATTCGTATTCGATGATGTACATATCATGCTCGACGTCAACAGTGGCTCTGTCCATGTGACCGACGCAGCAGTGGATGCCTTCTTGGATGCTCTCGAAGAAGGCCAAGGGTGGGACGATGCCATTGCAACCACCGCAAAGACCTACGGCGAAGAAGATGCCAAGGACATTGCCGAAGGCATTGAATATTTGATTGACGAAGGCATGCTCTTTAGCGATGTGGACTTTGGCGATTATACTCCGCATACTCAACCAATCGTTAAAGCGATGTGCTTGCACATGGCTCACGACTGCAATTTGCGCTGCGGCTATTGCTTTGCCGATACCGGCGCTTACGGCGGCGGGCGCTCACTTATGAGCCTCGAAGTCGGCAAGAAAGCCATCGACTTCCTCATGGAAGCAAGTAAGCACCGCACCCACGTTGAAATTGACTTCTTTGGCGGCGAACCACTCTTGAACATGGATGTGTGCAAGCAAGTGGCAGAATACGCCAAGGAAAAGGCCGCTGAAAAGGGCAAAATCGTGAAGATGACCATGACCACCAACGGCGTGCTCTTAGACGATGCCTGCGCTGCTTGGCTCAACGAAGAAGAAATGGATGCCGTTCTTTCCTTGGATGGGCGTCCTGAGGTGCATGACAACATGCGTCGCTTTGCCGGTGGTCAACCAAGCTATGAAGTGTGCAAAAACCACTTCCAAAAGTTTGTTGACGGTCGTGACCACAAGCAATACTATCTCCGTGGGACCTACACCCACTTCAACCCTGATTTTGCCAAGGATGCTATCCACATGGCAGATGACCTGGGCTTCAAGGAACTCTCCTTGGAACCGGTGGTAGGGCCAAAGGAATTGCCTTACACCTTGACCGAAGAAGACAAGCCGGTCATCCTTGAAAACTACAATATCCTCGCACGTCACTACCTCCAACGTTGGCGTGAAGGCAAGGGCTACAATTTCTTCCACTTTAATGTGGACTTTACCGGTGGCCCATGCTTGCCAAAACGCTTGAGCGGTTGTGGCTCCGGTCATGACTACCTCGCCGTGAGTCCGGAAGGGGATCTCTACCCTTGCCACCAATTCGTGGGCGAAGAAGATTACAAAATGGGGACCGTTTTCACCGGCATCGAAAAGCCTGAAATCGCCGAACGTTTCCAAAAGGCCAACGTCCTCACTAAGCCAACCTGCATGAAATGCTGGGCACGCTTCTTCTGCAGCGGCGGTTGCCATGCCAACAACATCCGTTACGGCGGTGGCATCAACGAACCGTACGAATACGGTTGTGATTTGCAACGCAAGCGCATTGAAGCCGCCATCTATGTACAAACCGTGAAGATGCTCGAAAGCGCCGAAGGAGGCGAGGACCAATGAGTGGTCTCTTGCCATCCTTTGCAGACCCTGTAAAAGCCCCTCGTGTGGCCTTTCAGGGGATTGAAGGCTCCTTTAGCGACGGCGCCTGCCAAAAGGTCTTTGGCCCTGAGGTGGAACGCGTTGGCATGCCACACTTTCACTATGTGGTAGAAGCGGTGTGCAAGGGGGAATTCGATTACGGCGTGCTCCCAATCGAAAACTCCTCCACCGGGAGCATCAATGACGTGTATGATTTGCTCAACGACAACCCATGCTACATTGTGGGTGAAACCGCCCTTGAAATCACCCAAAACCTTATGGCGGTACCGGGCACTAAGCTTGAGGATGTGAAATTTGTCTATTCCCATCCCCAAGGCCTCGGTCAAAGCCAACGCTTTTTATTGCAGCATGGCATTGAGCCACGCCCTTATGCGGATACGGCAATGAGCGCACGCTTCATCGCCGAAACCCGTCCGGAAGGCGGCGCAGCCATTGCTTCCAAGCAAGCGGCGGAAGTGTACGGCTTGGATATTTTGGTGCCACACGTCAATTTCAACTACTCCAATATCACTCGCTTTGTGGTGATTCGTAAAGACCCTGAAATCACCGATGCTCAAAACAAGGTCAGCGTGGTCTTTAAGACCGCCCACCGTCCGGGGGCACTCCTTGAAGCATTGCGCTTTATTGCCGATGCCCACATCGACATGAGCCGCATTGAATCACGTCCGGTGATTGGCAAGCCTTGGGAATACAGCTTCTATGTGGACCTTTTAGGGCGTTGGGACAATGCGGATTTTATCCATTGTCTGGAACAAATGCAGGAAGTCACCGAAGATTTCCGCGTTTTGGGTACCTACGAAGCCGCAGAGCCGCACTATCTCTAAATCGAAAGGAGATGCCATAATGAAAGATCTCTTTTCCCTCGTTGTCGGCGAAGACAACGTGAAACTCAACGAACCCCTCAGTGCCCACACCACCTTCCGCATTGGTGGCCCTTGTGATGCGATGGTTTTTCCACATAGCGTGGATGAGCTCGTGGAAGTGGTACGCATCTGCAAGCAGGAAGGCTTGGACTACTTCGTGCTTGGGAAAGGGAGCAACATCCTCGTTTCTGACAAGGGCGTGCGCGGTGTGGTGATTGCCACCGAGTGCTTGCGTGCCCTCTTTATTCAGGATACTGCCATCTGTGCCAGTGCAGGTCTTTCCCTCATCAATGTGAGCAAAGCCTGTGCTGAGCTCGGCCTGAGCGGCCTTGAATTTGCCAGCGGCATCCCTGGGAGCATCGGCGGCGCAGCGTATATGAACGCCGGTGCCTATGACGGCGAAATGAAGGATGTGGTGACGAGCGTGACCGTACTCGATGAAGCAGGGAACGTTCGTGAAATCCATGCCAGTGAGATGAACTTTAGCTATCGTCACAGTCGCCTCAAGGATGAACCCCTCATCTGCTTGGCGGTGACCATGCAACTCAAGGACGGCGACAAGAAGGACATCCTTGCTCACATCGCCGACCTCAGCGAACGTCGCAGCAGCCGTCAGCCGTTGGCGCTTCCTAGTGCAGGGAGCACCTTTAAGCGTCCAACCGGCTACTATGCCGGCCCACTCATTATTGAAGCGGGTCTGCAAGGCTATACCGTAGGCGGTGCCCAAGTCAGCACCAAGCACGCAGGCTTTGTTGTCAACGTTGGCGATGCCACCGCCAATGACGTCATCACCCTCATCCATCACGTGCAACAAACCGTCAAGGAACACCACGGTGTGAACCTTGAAACCGAAGTGCGCTTTATCGGCGAATGGGACGACCATCCGCTCTATCATGAGATTTTGCGTGCTGAATAATACCAACAAAAAAACCTTGCTTCCAATCGCGGAAGCAAGGTTTTTTTTATTTATAGCACTTGGCTGATATGCAAGACCTTCAAATCCTTGTGTTGTTGTTCGATTTTGCCGAGCTGCATGAGGCAGCTTGGGCATTCGGCGACGATGATGTCGGCGCCGGTGGCTTTGAAGTCTTGGTATTTGTTTTCCAGAACCTTTGCGGAGGTTTCAGGGAAATCCAGCTGAAAGGTGCCTGCGCCGCCACAGCACATGGTGGCATTGGCGGCAGGAAGGTAAGTCACTGCCTGTTCTAAGAGGGCTTGCGGTTCCTTGTGGATGCCTTGCCCGCGGTTGAGGTGGCAGGAGGCGTGGTAGGTCACGCGGAGTTCCTTGTGCGGCGTTGGCGTGTAGCCCACCGCATAAAGGTATTCGCTAAGGCCCATGATTTTTTTGCTAAAGGTGCGTGCGCGCTCCTTCATTTCCGGGTCATCGGCAAACAAATCGGCGTATTCTTTCAATGTGGCACCACAGCTGCCGCAATCGGTCACAATAAGGTCGTAGGCTTCAAGGGCGGTAATGTTCTTTTTGGCAAGGGCCTTGGCTTCTTCTGTCATGCCGTGGGAATGTTGTGGGAGTCCGCAACAATCCACCGTCGGTACTTCCACCGTACGACCGGTCTTTTTGAGGAGGTTGACGCTTGCCTTGGCGGCCTCCGGAAAGAACATCTTCATGGCGCAGCCTTTAAAGTAGGCAATGTGTTTGACGGTGGTGACATCCACATCACTGCGTGGGGCGGTGTCGCCAAAGTTCGCCGGGCCGCCGGTGACAGGGGCCTTGTGGTTGGCCGGTAAGAGCCCGCGGGTGAGGCGCGGAAATTGCAGGGTTTGGGCCAAGGCAATGGCAGGGCGGCCGATGGATTTGAGGGGGCGGTTGGCCATGCCGTTGCCAATCAAGCGGGTTTTTAAAGGCAAGCCGTAGTCCTCGCGCAGCCATTGGCGCACTTCAATCATCGCTTGGTCGGTCATAACCTTCCCCGGACAAACCTCGGTGCAAGCCTTGCAGAGCAAGCAATAGTCGAGGGCGTCGCGGAGGGCTTTTTCGCCGCCGTCGAGCTTTCCTTCCAAAAAGGCGCGGGCAATCGCGATTTTGCCACGCGCCGTGGCGCGGTCAATGCGGTTGACCTTGTAGAGGGGGCAGACCGTGGTGCAGGCGCCGCAACGGTCGCATTTTTCGACGATGGCTTTGAGTTTTTCAGTGTGTTCTTGGTTCATGGTGCTCACCGATTAAAAATCTTGCCTGGATTTAAGATGTTGTTTGGATCAAGCGCCTTTTTGATCAACAGAGAAGCATCAATTTCGGTTTTTTCGAGGGCAATGTCAATGTACGGCTGCTTGGAGATGCCGATGCCGTGCTCCCCACTGAGCATGCCACCGCAGTCGACCGCCGCTTGGAAAATTTCGCCCACACAGTCATGCACCTTTTCCTTCATCCCAGGTTGGGAGAGGTCGGTGAGAATGGATGGGTGCAAATTGCCGTCGCCGGCATGCCCAAAGATGGACACCATGAAGCCGTAACGGTTACAAATCTCAACGATTTTTTTGGAGATGGCAGGCAGCTCAGAGCGAGGCACAGTGATGTCCTCACCCACGCGGTCCGGTGTCAACACTTTGATGGCGGTGCTGAGCTTATTGCGAAGGCTCCACAAACGGGTACGTTCCGCATTGTCTGCCGCCAAGGTGAAACTGGTGGCGCCACAGGCGCGGCACACCGCTTCAAGGGTCGCCATGTCGCTTGCACAAATTTCCTCGGTGGCGC
>SAMEA3387496__coassemble_1401_pt1 | contig 26093 bp, 25 predicted proteins | sample SAMEA3387496__metabat2_high_PE_007 | metagenome-assembled genome bin SAMEA3387496 (sample SAMEA3387496) | Felis catus | biome: Faeces | place: United Kingdom | collected 2012
TTTTACCGACCCCCAGTTGAACTGGGGGTTTATTTACGCTAAAGCTCCAAAAAAACACCGTTCCTTTCAGAGAAAAGAACGGTGTCGCTTAGATTTTATTTGTAATGTTTGTCTCCACGCATGCGGCTAAAGTCGATGGATAAGGCTTGTTCAACGGCAAGGACGCTGCGATGCGGCATGCATTTGCCGATGGTGTGGAGTAATTGTCCGGTTTTGCAGCTAATGCTGACATCACGGCCTTTGAGGGCTGCTTCAACAGCGGCGTGTGCCACTTTTTCCGGTTTTTCAAAGAAAAAACGTTTGAAAAAGGATGGGGTGCCGCCGGCGCGTTCAAAAAATCCGGTGGCCATTGGATTTGGACAAACACTCACCACTTGCGTGCCTTTGCGCTTCAGCTCTGCATTAAGGGCGCGAGAGAAGGAATGTACAAAGGATTTGCTTGCTGCATACACGGCAAAGTTTGGCTGTGGCAGAAAGGCTGCCACAGATGCAATTTCATAAATCACGCTACCAAGGGCCAAATACGGCAATACCAATTGGGTCACGTCCACCAATGCAGCACAATTTAATTCCACCATGCCTACTTGCTCGGCAAAATCAATATCTGCCACGCTACCGATTTTGCCATAGCCTGCAGCATTCACCACATATTGCACGCGTGGTGCTTCTTCTTTTAAAGTGCGAGCAAACATGGCGCGATCGGCTTCCACGGAGAGGTCAATGGAAAACAAGCGTGCATTCCAAGGAAGGTTAAGTCCCACTTCTTCTAGGCGGTCTTGATGGCGTGCCACGAGCCATACTTCATCAAAATAGTAGTCTCGCGCTTGCCATTCATCCAAAAACGCACGCCCTAAGCCGGAGGTTGCCCCGGTTACGATTGCGATTTTCATTTGCTTTCCTCTTCTTCCTTTTTGATGTGTGCCAGCATTTGCTGTTTAGCAATTTCCTTTCTAAAGAGTAATTGCACACCCTTGTAGACGACAGGAAGCCCCAATACAGTTGCGACCGCAATCGCCAATACAGGCGCTCCGGTAACCGCAAGAACGCCGTAACTCACAAGACCGGTTGCAAGCAAGAGCGGTACACTGAGTTTCGCCACAGCACGGCTAATAAGCTTGCACTTATCGCTTTTTTTGCCGAGAAGATGAAGCCCACCCACCATGCAAGCACTGTTAAATGCCATAATTGCACATTGGGTTGGAACAGCAGGCCATGCCTTGTCGCGTACGATAATTTTTGCGGCATGTCCACTTACGAGCACATTTGCCGCGCCCAAAAGGAGGGCAACAAGGGCTTCCGGCTTATTAAAGAGGGTAAAGAAGCCTTGCATGCCCTTTTGCTTTGGTGGCACCCAACCGGTGAGCCCTTTCTTGGTAACAATAAAGGATTTCTTGCCAAGATCTGCCATCGGGGTGTCAGACAAGGAATCAGAGTATACACATTCTACTTCTTCAGGGTCATAGCCTGCAGCGAGGAAGCGGCGTACCTTTTCTTCCCCATAGCAGTTTTCGCCGATAAATTCCCCGGTTTCCGGATTGACATTACTTGCAATAATGTGGGTAATCCCTAAACGATAGCACAACGGTGCCACAATAAAATATGGGGAGGCGGAGATGACTACGTCATCATGGCGCGCTTGGCCCGGATAATAACGGCAGAGGTTGTAGTCATGCTTATCCCAGAATTTTTCAACCTCATCATGAATGTCCGGCACTGCCTTAAACATGCTAAAATAGCGTTCCTTAAACTCTGTTTTATCGAGCTTGCCACTCATATACCCTGCCAAAGCTGCCAATTGCTTTGGTAAATACAGCAAGGTACGTGGGTGATGAAGATACAGGTAAATGCAAAAATCTCTGGTACTGTCGCTATTGTAAATGGTTTCATCAAAATCATAAAGATTCATGGGGGGTTGTCGCTCCTTCCGCTTCTTCTCTCAGTCCATCCAACTCTTCTTGTGTCAATAATCGCCATTCTCCCGGCGCAAGTGTCTCATCTAGGGTGAGGGAGGCAATTGCTACACGACGTAGCGCCGTCACCACACCACCCACCTCGTGCATCATACGTTTCACTTGATGGAATTTTCCTTCGCTGACGGAAAGGCGTGCATGCCCTTCTTCAAGCACTTCTAAAACCGCAGGGGCCGTGGTAAAATCGCCCAAATCAATGCCTTGGGCCAAGCGTGCCACCGCATCCGCTGCAAGGGTTTCTTCGTATATAATATCATAGGTTTTCATGATTCGACTTTTTGGTCGCATCAATCGATGGGCAAGGGCGCCATCGTTGGTAAGTAGCAAAAGCCCTGTGGTGTCTTTATCAAGGCGCCCCACCGGCACCACCTGCATCCGTGCAAAGCGTTCCGGCAATAAATCCATCACCGTTTCGTCGCGGGCATCCTTGGTTGCGGTAATAACGCCTGGCGGCTTATTGAGCATCAGCCAAACAGTGGGCGCATAATCAAGCACCTCACCATCCACCGTCACAAGGCTTTGTGTCGACACGGATTGCGCTCCCTGCTTCACCACTGCGCCATCCACTGTCACGCGCTGCTTTTTAAGCAAGCGGTCGATGTCCTTACGACTGCCAAAGCCTAGGTCATGCAAATATCGGTCTAAACGCATGCGCCCCTCCTTCATGACTCGTCTGCTTCTACAGTCTTACCTGCTTCATGTACGACACGGATTTTTTCAATGTGCCCCTTATTCACTTCTTCAACGGTAAGCACAAACGGTGGTGCCACCACCGATTCACCCGGACTTGCCATGTGTTCTAAGAGGTCAATCACCCAGCCACCCAACGAGGAGGCTTCGATATCATCCTCATAGTCCTCAAAATCCAAGCCAAAGAATTCAAAGAAATCATCAATATCCATGCTTGCATCCATCTGGTACACATTCGGTGCCACCACAACCACCATGGCATCATCCAGTTGATCGTGTTCGTCCCAAATGTCACCGACAAGCTCTTCTAAAATATCCTCGAGGGTCACAATGCCTGCGGTGCCACCGTATTCATCAGTAATAATCGCCATGTGGGATTGGGTCTTTTGCAAGGTTAGAAGCAACTTTGACGCCTTTGTCTGCATAAAGACAAAACCCACCGGCTGAATCAAGGAAAGGTATTCTCTCAATTCACCGTCAAGCATGGTATTAAACACATCTTTTAAATGCAGCACCCCGATAATATTGTCGATGTTATCATGGTACACCGGCAAACGCGAATAGCCGGTATTGGCAAAAACATCCAACACATCGCGTACATCCATCTCATCATCAATGGCCACGACTTTCACGCGTGGGCGCAGGATGTCTCTCACTGTCAGTTCTTCAAAGTTAATCGCCGAACGAATCAAATCACTTTCGTGAGATTCGAGGCCACCCCCAATTTCCGCTTCATCGAGCATATTCAAAAGCTCTTCTTCCACGTATTCATCTTCAATATCCTCACCGGCACGATCAATAATAATATGCCCACTTCGGCAAAGAATGAAAGTCAGCGGTTTAAACAAAGTCACCAACACACGCAGCGCCCCAGCCACACGGCAGAACATGCGGTTTTCATAATGCTGAGCAATCATGCGTGGAATCATTTCGCCCACCAATAGCACCGACAAGAACAATATCAAAATGCCAATCAAAATGCCTTCTTGGGAATAATATTCAATAAAATAGATGGTCCCTAAGACAATCGCCGCCAGGTTAACAATGGTGTCACCGATATTGATGGTTGTCAGCACAATATTGGTATCATCCAACATTTCCACGGCTTTTGCAGCTTTTTTATTGCCTTCCTCCGCCCAATGACGCAACGTCACAGGACTTGCCATCATGAAAGACATTTCAGCGACCGAAAAAAACGCCGAACAAAGAATCAGCGCAAAGACACCGATGCTAAAAATAGCATGCTCCATGGTCTCTTTTCCTCCCTTTCCTTTGTGCTAGTTTCTACGGCCTTGAGTGAGCGGACAAGTTTCATGAACAAGATGTTCATCCTGCAATAAGTCATCCAACGCAATGCTGTTTAAATAATCCTCTATCAGGCAATCGAGTTTTTCCCACACCGGCAAGGTTTGGCAGGTATCGCGATTTGGGCAGGAATTGGTGTCGCCCTCCAAGCATGCCACCGGCGCCAAAGAGCCTTCCATTACACGAAGGATTTCGCCCACACTCACATCGCTCGGCGCACAATTTAATTGATAGCCACCATTGTTGCCGCGAAAGCTGGTGACAAAGCCTGCTTTTAAAAGCGGGGTCATGATTTGTTCCAGATATTTAATCGTAATATTTTGTCGTTGAGAAATTTCACGCAACGGAATGTGTTTGTCCAAACTGTAGGTGGCCAAATCAATCATTACACGAAGTCCATAGCGTCCTTTGGTAGAAATTTTCATTATCTACTCCCCCAAATTCAGAATGTTTCTTATAGTATCTCTAGTATAACACACTGACTTACTAAAATGGTAAATAATCCTCCCGTGTTGTAGGAATAAAACATTTTATAACCAGCCACCTTGCACCAATTCTGTGGGCTCGCTATAATGATATACTAGATGAATCAATAAAGGAGAGCATATTATGAGCGGCAAAGCCTATTGTTTGACCCAACGTCGCCTCACCGACGACCATTACCTCGCCATCGCTCTGCGCGAAGCACGAGACATGCATAAACCACCTATCACTCTTTCAAACGCTTGGAAGCATTCCCAAAGCCATGACCAAGAGGAACTTTTGGGAGAAATTTTTCAATGGCTCGAACGCGAAGCCGAAATGGGCGATTATGTGGTTTTAGACGGTGACGCTGCCTATGTCAAAGCCATTGCGGCGTATGCAAAGGAACATCGTTTGGTACCGGTCCGCGCTATTTGGGAACCGGAAGCAGCCATTCGCGATCTTTAATCGACACAAACGCGCTTTCTGCGATGCAGAAAACGCGTTTTTTCTTATTTTTTGCAAAAACTTATTGACAATGTTCCCCTACACGCTTATAATAAATCATGCAGTTGTGAGTTGGACCGTTAGCTCAGCTGGTAGAGCACGCGACTCTTAATCGTGTTGTCCAGGGTTCGATCCCCTGACGGTCCATGAACCGATGCCTTTTGGTATCGGTTCTTTTTTTATGCAGACGATACTACGTCATCAAAATATACAGCAGAAAATCGTCTTATCGCTGCACCTTTCTATTGACAAAATATGCACACAGTCGTATAATAAATCTTGCAGTTATGAGTTGGACCGTTAGCTCAGCTGGTAGAGCACGCGACTCTTAATCGTGTTGTCCAGGGTTCGATCCCCTGACGGTCCATGAACCGATGCCTTTTGGTATCGGTTCTTTTTTTATGCCACTGCACACCAACGCCACAGCTCTTTCTTGCCGCGCGCTCAAAGACTTGAAAAAAGCCCCACCCCGTGATAGGATGACCGTAGGGTCGCACTCGGCCCTTTTGACGCACTGTCAAGGATTCTAGCTGTATCTACTGACAACCATTCGGGAATCCGTCTTTGACCGATTCCCTTTTTTAATGCCCTCAGGGCCTTGATATCATCCTTTGGAGGTAATGTCATGGACATCCAACAAATTGAAAATTATATTTTAAAGAATGGTCTTTCGGAGGTGCTTGCCCACGAAGATTTAATTCACTTTGTCCGTCATCAGCTGCACGATTTCGGGCGCCTCATGGCCTTTTATCGTTGCGCCATGATGGAGGTTGAAACCAAGTTCAACGTCATTAGCGAAGACTTCACCTATCAATATGAACGCAATCCCATCGAAAACATCAAATCCCGTCTCAAAGAGCCTGCCAGCATTTTTTCCAAGCTCAAGCGTCGCGAGCAGCCTTTGACGGTGGAGTCCATTGAGGAAAATCTCTTTGACGTCGCCGGTGTGCGCGTGGTCTGTTCCTTTGTGGATGACGTCTATCAAATTGCCGAAGCCCTGCTCAGCCAAGACGACGTGGTTTTGATTGAACGCAAGGATTATATCCAAAATCCAAAGCCTAACGGCTATCGCAGCCTGCATCTGATTGTGGCCGTACCGATTTTCCTCACCAACCAAAAGAAAATGATGAATGTGGAAATTCAGTTGCGTACCATCGCCATGGATTTTTGGGCGAGCCTCGAGCACCAACTGCGCTATAAAAAAGAAAACGTCATAACCCCCGATATGGAGATGGATCTCAAAACCTGTGCCGAGGTCAGCAGCCATCTGGACGTGCTAATGAACGACCTTTGCCAAAAGATTGCCAGTACCAACGGCTCGAGCCGACCACTTCCGCCCGAAGTAAATAAATAGTTTCAAAAAAAGCGTGCTTTTCTATCCAAGAAAGGCACGCTTTTTTTATGTTTCCCTCTTGACAGCAGCCATTCCTGTGTTACTATAAAAGTACGATATATATAAAATTTTTACATATAGATTTTTACAACCCATTGTCTCTCGAAAGGAGGTCGCCCCATGTACTATCCTCTCTCGGCACTGTTGATTGAGTGCCTCATCCTCTCCATCGTTAAAAACAGAGATTCCTATGGCTACGATATCAGTCAAACCATCAAGACCGTTGCCAGCATCAAAGAATCCACCCTCTATCCGATCCTAAAAAAACTGACATCCGACGGCTACCTCACCACCTATACGGAAACCGTCAATAATCGCGCCCGCAAATACTATGCCATCACCGACTCGGGACGCGCACACTTAGACTATCTTGAAAAGGAATGGCAGGAATACCGCAACGCCATCGATGCCATCATCAAAGGAGGTTCCCATCATGACTAAGGAAAGCTATCTTGCCGAATTGGCCCACCATCTCAAAAAGCTGCCAAAGGACGATTATCAAAATGCTATGGCCTACTACACGGAGTATTTTGAGGAAGCAGGGCCTGAAAACGAAGCCCAAGTGATTGAAGAATTGGGGAATCCAAGAGACGTTGCTGCCGAGTTGGTGCAAGCACTTTTGCAGGGTAATGCTGAAACGTCCGCACCACCGCCAAAGAACCGCTCTCCGTGGGCCATCTTCGGCATCGCCATGGCGGCATTGCTACTCTCTCCCCTGGGACTTGCCGGATTGTGCCTCGGCATCGGACTGATGATTGCCGCTTTCTGTGTAATTGGCGCATTGATTGTCAGCACTGTAGTGGCGGAATTTGGCTTGATTGTACAAGGCGGACAATTTATTGTCCAAGGTATTGGCCTACTGACAAATGCCTTCGGTTCGGGACTCATGCTCATCGGTGCCGGTCTTTTGGGCATTGGTATCGCTCTTCTTATTGCTATTTTATGTTTCTATCTTTGCAAGTGGATTGCCCTCGGTTTCAGCAAGCTCATCACCCGCATCACTCAAAAAAAGAGGTGTTTAATATGAAAAAATCCATCAAAGTGCTTCTTTCCATTGCCTTCATTCTTTGTGCCGTTGGTGCACTGTTGATTGGCTTTGGCATAGCAAAAGACGGTCGTGAAGGCCTGAGAGAAAATGTCAGCAACACCCACACCTACAGCCAAGAAAAAACGCCTTTGGACGGCGATATCACCGAGCTCGAAGTTGATTTTAATTTTGCAAACCTGATGATTAAACCATCTGACGATGACCGCTATCACCTCGCCTACCACATCGATAGCGCAAGCGAAACGAACCCCTTCTCCTATGACATTGAAAACGGCTGCCTTCATCTTCAGGAAGCCGACAGCGACGCCCTTTACTACAAACGCAACGCCGTTGACTTACTCTCCTTTATTTTAGAAGCCGACGATGAAAACGCCATCGAAAATGCCGACAGCACGGTTACCCTCTATGTGCCGAAGGATACTCTTCAATCCCTTGATTTACAAATGGAGTATGGCGACTTGACCCTCAATGATTGCACGTTAAACAGCATCAAGGGACACTTGGCTTACGGCGACCTTTATCTGACCAATGCTGAGTGGACCGCTGCTTCCTTTGGATTGGAATATGGGGATGTCGATGGCACCAGCCTTCGTTGCACCGGTCTCACTCAGTTGACCGCCGACTACGGGGATGTCACCTTGGTGCAGACGACAATTCCGGACACCAACACGATTCAAATCGCCACCGAATTTGGCGAAGTCACTGTCAATCCGGTTTTCGGCGGTACCCTTACCCAATCCGAAGATCTCGACAATACACGTTATGAACGTCTCGGCGGCACCGATGCGCACCTCCTCTCCATCAAAACCGAATACGGCGATATTGTCTTGCAATAATCATCCTTGCGCACTCAAAAAGGCGTGCCCTTCCATTCAAGAAGGGCACGCCTTTTTTGTATGTTAATCATTTTTAGTGAGGGTCTTTTGTACCGCTGCAAGCCAGCCTTCGTAATTGCGCCCGCGGGTGTCCTCGTCCATGGCCGGTTCATAAATGTGGTCCATGGCGTGAGACGCTCGCACCTCAGCTTCATCCTTCCAGAAGCCGACGGTAAGACCGGCGAGAAGGGCCGCACCAAGGGCGGTACTTTCGACATTTTTCGGACGTTCCACACGGCGGTTCAAAATATCTGACTGGAATTGCATGAGGAAGCCGTTTTTGGAGGCACCGCCGTCTACGCGGAGGCCTGCCATATCGATGCCGGTATCGGCAACCATGGCTTCCAAAACATCGCGAGTTTGATAAGCAATGGCTTCAAGGGCAGCACGGATGATGTGAGAACGCCCTGTGCCACGAGTCAAGCCAAAGATGGCACCGCGGGCGTACATATCCCAATACGGTGCGCCTAAGCCGACGAAGGCCGGCACAAGGTATACACCGTCGTTGCTTTCGAGTTTTTCTGCAAAAAATTCACTGTCGGAGGATTCTTCAATGAAACGCATTTCATCGCGGAGCCATTGAATCACCGCACCACCAACAAAGATGGAGCCTTCCAAAGCATAGTCCGGACGAGCATCATGCCCTGCAGCGATGGTGGTAACAAGGCCATGGGTACTTTTTTTTGCTTCCTTACCGATGTTCATGAGTAAGAAGCAGCCGGTGCCATAGGTGTTCTTGGCTTCGCCGTCGTTCCAGCAAAGCTGCCCATAAAGAGCCGCTTGTTGGTCACCGGCAATCCCTGCAATCGGCACATCCACATGCGCCGCGCCGATGGAAGCAGTGCCATAGTTGTAACCGGAAGGATGCACCTCCGGCAACATACAGCGCGGGATATTGAGCGCATCTAAAAGCTCGTCATCCCATTCTAAGGTATTGATATTAAAAAGCATGGTACGAGAGGCATTGGTATAGTCGGTCGCGTGCACCTTGCCCTCTGTGAGTTTCCATAAAATCCAAGTGTCCACGGTGCCAAAAAGGAGCTCTCCGGCTTTCGCACGGCTGCGGTCCGGGTCGACCTTATCGAGAATCCAGGCGAGCTTGGTCCCAGAAAAATAAGCGTCAATGACAAGGCCGGTTTTTTCAAGAATTCGCCCTTCCCAGCCATCTTTTTTCATTTGCTCGCACACATCGGCGGTACGACGACACTGCCATACAATGGCGTTGTAGACCGGTCTGCCGGTGTCCTTTTCCCACACGATGGTGGTTTCGCGTTGGTTGGTAATCCCAATGGAAGCAATATCCTTGGGATGAATATTTTTCACCGCTAAGAGTTCTTGCAGCACCCCAAAGGAAGACGCCCAAAGCCCCATCGGGTCCTGCTCTACCCACCCTGCCTGTGGATAGTATTGGTCGATTTCCTGTTGGCGCATGCCCACCACGTTTTGTTCGTGGTCAAAGGCAATGGCACGACTGCTGGTGGTTCCTATATCTAATGCAACTACATAACTCATTGCTGGTACATCCTTTCCGCACACGTCATCGTGAGCTACCATGATGCTTCCATTATAGCAACAAAGCCCACCCCTTGCATGGAAATTTAACCCTTTCTTTTATAAAATCTTTCTCCGCCTTTACAACAAAAAACGCCGACGCAAAAGCGTCGACGTTTTGAGAAAGCTGATGATTATTTCTTTTCAGGAATACCGTAGTTTTCGATGATGTAGTCCATATCCTTGTCACCACGGCCGGAGAGAGTAATGAGCACAGAGCCTTTGCCCATGGTCTTAGCAAGCTTCATGCCGTAAGCCACTGCGTGCGCACTTTCGATGGCTGGGATAATCCCTTCCATTCTGGAAAGTTCAAAGAAGGCTTCAATGGTTTCGTTGTCGTCGATGACATCGTATTTTACACGACCAAGGTCATGCAAGAAAGCGTGTTCAGGACCGCTGGAAGGGTAGTCCAAGCCGCTGGCTACGGAGTAAACAGGTGCCGGTTCGCCGTTTTCATCCTTAAGCATGATGCTGTTGAAGCCGTGCATAACACCTTCTTCCCCGTACTTGAGGCTAGCTGCGTGGTCACCGAGTTGTGGCCCGCGACCGAGTGGTTCAATCCCGTAGATGTCTACCGGGTCATTGAGGAAGCCTGCGAAGGTCCCCATCGCGTTGGAACCGCCACCGACACAAGCAACAACGGCGTCAGGGAGTTCACCGGTCATTTCGAGGAATTGTTCTCTCGCTTCAATCCCGATGACGCTTTGGAAGTCACGCACCATCATTGGGAATGGATGTGGCCCGAGGACAGAGCCGATGCAGTAGATGGCATCCTTGTATTCGTTGATGTAGGCGTCAAATGCTGCGTCAACGGCTTCTTTGAGGGTTTGCAAGCCTTCGGTTACTTCGATGACGTTTGCGCCCAAGATTTTCATACGTGCCACGTTTGGTGCTTGTTTTTTAATGTCAACCGCACCCATGTAGATGTCACATTCGAGGCCGAAGTAAGCCGCTGCGGTAGCAAGTGCCACACCGTGTTGGCCTGCGCCGGTTTCAGCAATGACTTTTTTCTTACCCATGTATTTTGCGAGCAACACTTCACCCATGCAGTGGTTCAATTTATGTGCGCCGGTGTGGTTCAAATCTTCGCGCTTTGCGTAGAGCTGAACGCCGGTGCCGATTTTATCGGAAAGACGCGCCAAATGGGTGATCGGGGTTGGACGCCCTTGGAATTCCTTGCGAATCAAACGCAATTCGTTGATAAACTTTCTGGATTTGCAGATGGTTTGGTAGGCTTCGGTAATTTCTACCATGGCTTCTTGAAGCTCAGGAGAGGTGTACACACCGCCGTACTTGCCAAAATAGCCATTTGCATCCGGATAGTTCTTGAAATAGGTTTCGAAATCGACATTGTTCATTTTCATTTTATTTTCCTCCAATTGATTGATCGTGATGTGTATATAGATATTGGTGAGATTTGATTGTGTGCTAGTGACGCCACCATCGTTTTCTTAACATGTCATCGTCCTCCCCCATATAGAAAAAAGCGCTTTTAGCGTGAATCTCACGTTAAAAGCGCTTATAAGCCAATAAAAAAACGCCCTTAACAGAGATGTCTTCTCTGCCAAGGACGAATAGATTCTAATAATTAGACACTATCCGCGGTGCCACCTTGATTCACGGGCAAGCCCGTGCGCTTTGTAGGATACCAACATACCCCTGGCAACTAACGTATGCCCACACGTTGCAGAATACTCTGGGCCTGCGCCCATTTGACTGCACCCTCGGCGGTCCATTTGACAATGTGTTTCTCACCCGACTCTCAGCAACACGGGTTCTCTGTACAGGCATCATTGCCGTTATCTCCGCTTCAACGGTTTAAGTGTATGTTCAAAGTATAGTACGCTTACCACGCCATTGTCAACCATAAAATACACCTCGTGTGGATTTTTGTGTTTTTAACCGCAAAAACACAAAAACAACCACACGCTTACAACAAAAAAAGAACGTGCTCACGTTAGTGTGTGCACGTTCTTTGGTTTCAATATCACTGATGCTACTGTACCGTGCCGGTGTTTTCACCGCCACCGCCGGTTTCAGGATAGGTGATGCCTGGGTTGCCACCCGTGCCTCCACCACCTCCGCCGCCGGTGCCGCCACCCGTGCCTGGGTAGGTGCCTCCGCCGCCGGTGTTGCCGCCGGTACCGCCACCGGTGTTGCCGCCGGTATTACCGCCGGTTGTCCCACCGGTGGTGCCGTTTTGGTTCTTATCCGGATCATCATAGATCGTCGGTTCATTGCCTTCTTCATAGAGTTCGCTTTCGCGTTGACTATCCGGCGTTGATTGGGTTGCAAGGAGGCCACTGCCACGGGCAATGGTCACTTCTGTCAAACCTTCCGGCACTTCAAAGTCTTCAAATTCCAAGCCTTGATGTGCATAGCTCATGATGTTTGCAAACACCATCGCTGCAGAGTCAGAGGTGGAATAAATTGGTGCTGGTGTGTCATAGCCCAGCCATACACTGGCAGTGTATTGTGGGGTATAGCCACAGAACCAAAGGTCCTTAGAGTTATCGGTGGTCCCGGTTTTACCACAGGTCACGCGACCGTCATAAATTTGACCGGCGCCCCCAATCCCTTGGGTAACAACGCTTTGTAAGCAGCTGGTCAACAAATATGCAGTGGATTCTTCCATTGCACGATGACTTTCCGGTTCTTCTTCCCAGATGATGTCACCTTCTTCATTGGTGATTCTGGTAATCGCATGTGGGGTTGTGTAAATACCGCCGTTGGCAAAGGTTTCGTAAGCCGCTGCCATTTCAAGTGGGGTCACCCCATTGGTCAAACCGCCGAGACCGGCAGAGATGGTCTTGTCGGTTACGCCGTTTTCATCGCCTTCTTCAAGGGTCGTAATCCCACAACGTTGGGCAAAATCAAAACCCTTGTCCGGCCCAATTTGTTCTACACAACGGGCTGCAACGGTATTCAAGGATTGATTCAAGGCATAACGAATGGTGACATTACCATGATAGCTCAAGTCGGCATTCTTAATGGTATGACCACCTACGCTATACGGTGCATCGAGGAAGACAGTGCCCGGGCTCATGCCTTCTTCAAAAGCCGGACCGTAAACAAAAATCGGTTTGAAGGTAGAACCCGGTTGACGGGTTGCTTGGGTCGCACGGTTATAGGTACGTGCCTGGTCTTCTTCCGGATGACGTTCACCAATCATCCCGGCAATAGAGCCGTCTTCGTTGTTCAATACAACCATGGCTCCTTGCAGCATTTCACCGCTGGCCCCGCCAGGGAAGTTGTAGTCGCTGTTAAAGTAATCATACATGTAGGATTGCAAATCCTGATTCAAGCCGGTTTCAATGATATAGCCACCGGAGTAGAGCTGATTTGGGTCTTCCAAATCAAGGGCTTGCATCGCCTCTTCAACGACATAGTCAACGTAGCTTCTGTTGCAGCTTTGGTTGACATTTTCATCCACTTCGGTAATGGTCGCAGTTTCAATTGGTGTTTCGTTGTATTCTTTGAATTCATCCTCGCTGATGACACCGTTTGCAACCATGGCATTAAGCACTTGTTCACGGCGGGTATAAGCGTTGTCTTCGTCAATAACCGGAGACCAATAGCCCGGATTTTGAATAATCCCAGCCAAAAGTGCCGCATCCGCCACGGTCAGGTCACTGGCGTGCTTACCTAAAATATCGTTGGCAGCCGCTTCAATCCCATAGCATGCTTTCCCGCTCAAACCAATCCCAAAATAGCAACGGTTGAGGTAAGCGGTCAAAATTTCATCCTTACTGTATTGCCCTTCGATACGAAGTGCAAGAATGGCTTCCTGGATTTTACGCTTATAAGTTTTTTCGTTACGGTCAAGCATTGCAAGCCCGGCCACCTGTTGGGTGATGGTACTCCCCCCTTGTACAGTTTCGCCTGCACGCAGGTTCGCAGCCATTGCCCCAACAATACGGATTGGGTCGACCCCGTGGTGATCGAAGAAACGTCTGTCTTCGATAGAGGTCACCGCGTTCAACATATTGTCAGAGATTTCGTTGTACTCTACGGATACGTAGTTTGTGTTTGGCAACATTTTTTCTACAAATGTGCCGTCCTTGTCAACAATATAGCTCGTTACATCAAAATCTGTGATATCATTGTTTTCCAATGATGGCATGTCGCTGGTGGCAGCGAGAATAACAGTCCCCACCGTACTTGCACCAACAACCATTAAAAGGAGCAAGACCAACAAAATGAAATGCGATAATTTCAAGCTGGACAAAGCCTTCTTGACGCTTCCAAAGATGGACTTTTTCTTTTTATCACTCATGCAACAACCCTCCTTATCTTCCCCATTATAGCATAGGGGCGCTACAAACCCTAGGAGAACCTAACAGGGATAATAAAAATTTATTTTTTCTTGATGAATGATGCCTTCTTTCCACTTGTCCTCGGCGATATAATATGAAGGAGAGACCCATTTAAAAGGAGGGCCACCCTATGAAACGATTGATATCGGCGCTGTGCCGTTTAGTCATTATTCTAGTATTGTTTGTCGCTGTAACCGCCACCACCATTTGCGGTGTGATTGGCTATGTGGGCTACAAAAACGCCACCGCCGACCGCCCTGTGACCCAGGCCATCGGCGAGGTGCAGGCACAAGCCAACTATACCCCTTTAGAAAATATTCCCGTCATTTATAAAAACGCAGTCATCGCCATCGAAGACCACCGTTTCTACGACCATGGTGGTTTTGATGTGATTGCCACGGCACGCGCGCTCTTGCACAACGCCTTGGCCGATGAGGTTCGCGAAGGCGGTAGCACCATCACCCAACAGCTTGCTAAAAATCTCTACTTTGATAATTCGCCCTCCTTCACCCGTAAGCTGGCAGAGCTCTTTGTTGCCCGTGCCATTGAAAAGGAATATAGCAAGGATCAAATTCTCGCCGCCTATATCAACTGTATCTACTACGGCGACGGCTATTACAATATTTACGACGCCAGCATGGGCTACTTCGGTGTCATTCCTGCTTATCTCAGCGATGACCAAGCCACCCTCCTAGCCGGTGTGCCAAATGCACCGAGTCTGTATGCACCAACGGTGAACCTCACTTTGGCGCGCGAGCGCCAACAACAGGTGCTGCGTGCGATGATTGATAACGACATGTTGACCCGCGAAGAAGCCAATCTCATCGCACCCCTTACATAAACAACAACGCCGTGTTCCCTCCCAAGGAGAGAACACGGCGTTCTTTTATTGTTTCGCTTTGGCTTGTTTGCGATGGGTCAGCAGGGCACTGAGCAAAAACAGTGCCACAGCAGCCCACACAAAGGCAAACATCACGGCGTACATTTGCGTAAATTCTTCATGGAAGAAGAACAGCCCACACAGAAATTGCAGAGTTGGATTGATGTACATGAGCACCCCTGCCAAGGTATAGTCGGTGGTTTGAATACCCTTGCTATAAATCATTAGTGGCGCAGCAGTAATAATCCCAGTGGTCGGAATGAGCAGCCACTGCCAAGTGGTTACAACCTCACCGGCCTGTGCAAACTGGCCCTGACTCACAAGCCAACCGCCAAAAAAAAGCGCCGGCACAAACATCCACGCACATTCCACGGAAAGGGATGTCAAGCCGTCAATTTGCACGGTTTTCTTAAGCGCCCCATAGCAAGCAAAGCTCCCACCAATTAAAAGCGCCAACCAAGGAATGGTCCCATGGCTAATAACCGCATAAAGCACCCCCGTCGTGGCAAGCACCACACTCATTTTTTGTAAGCCGGTGAGCTTCTCTTTGAAGCACACACAGCCCAAAATCACATTCATAATCGGGTTTAAATAATAAGCCAAGCTCGCTTCGATGACGTGGCCGGTATTAACAGCAACAATGTAGGTGCCCCAGTTTACCACCAAAAGCGCCCCACAGCCACACAGGGTCCAAGCCAGCTTTTTATCACGAAAGACCGCACGAAAACGATCCCATTGGTGCATCAAAAGAAGCATCAGCACAGCAAAGAGCAACGACCATACCACGCGATTGGTGAGAATAAAATACGGGTCCATGGTAACAAAGATTTTCCAGTAAATCGGCAAAATCCCAAACAAAAAATAGCAAAACAATACCAACAACGGCCCACGATTCTTCATGGTCATCGCCTCCCCCTTTTTAAAGTCCGTTTCAAGTGTATCATTTTACCATCCCACGAAACAAGAAAAAAAGCAGCCCTTTGTATAAGGACTGCTGATTGATTTAGAATTTTCCGCTACTGCCGGAAAAACCGCCGGCGTCGATTGTTGTCCCGCCAAAGCCATCGTTGTCGTCCATCTTGACCCGCGGTGTCACAATGGTTTGACTGTACAGATAGTCGTCACTTTGGCTGCGCAGCGTGAAAGCATCGCCTTCATCGGTACCGATGTACATTTCGGCGTGGGTTTGTTTTTTCGCAGTCTTCATACCCTTCACCATCACAGTCACCGCCAATAGTGCAATCAGCGGAGAGCCTACAAAGGCAAGAATCCAGAGCGCCTTCGACCAGCCTGCGGATGGGTCATAGTCATAGGCCACCCCTTCGACAAAGTATTGATAACAATAGTCTTCGGCCGTATCCAGATAGTCTTCGAAGCCACCCATCCAGTCATCTTCACCAAAATACGGCAGGAAGGAATCCACCATCTTTTCATTGCCGTAGTCCGTCAGTACGCTATTGCCCTCACGATTGGCAATCAGTGCATAATCACGGTCTTCCATGGAAAGCATGAGCATCATCATGCCCTTGCTGTTTGCGTCTGCACCGGCAAAGTATTGATTGTAGAGCGCTTTTGCGTATTCATAAGCATCTGTTGTACCGTTCATCGATGGTACAACGACAATACGAACCGCCATCCCGTATTCAGCTTGGAGAGCATCGGCGCGCGCCTCTAATTGCTGAACGTCTTCTACGCTCAACAATCCGGCATCGTCATTGACCAGCTGCGTACTTGTCAGCGCAAACGCCGGAAGAGCCTGTACCATCACAAGAAGCACGACCAAAAGAAGGACAGAAAGGCGTTTATGTTTCTTCATCGCAAAGCCCCCTTTCTAAACCAGCATCGCCAAGGCGGCGAAAATCGCAAAGCAGACACCGGTAATACCGCCAAACCAAGCGGCGGCGCGCCCCTTTGAAACAGGAAGGTCCCCGATCATGCGTCCGGTTTGCCCATTCATGGCAAACATATAGGTTTCCCCTTTCCAACGGGTGGTGAGCATCCAGACCGGCAAAAGGGCATATTTGGCACTATGGTCAAACAAATTCAGACTTTGATGGGTCACAAAGTACTGGTCGTAGGCCAAGGTGCGTTCCGTTGCCATGCGAGCACTGTTAAAAATACGCTCGCTCACTCGGTCTTCACTGGCTTGCGCATCCACGTCATATTTTTCTGCCAAATACCCCGGCAAATAGCCGCGATTAAAGGGCACCAATTTCTCATAATTGAAAGGCTCGATGGCATCCATATAACGGTCCTCCATCTTGGTGGAACCGTCTACCGGAATTTTATCAAAATGCATTGTCCCTTCGCGCTCAACGCGATAATGGTTGATGGTAGTAATATCCGCATCGTCGGTCATCACCACGCTTGAGCGGGTGGCATCAAAGACAAATTTGGCATCCACACCGGAATCAAAGAGCCAAAACGGGACATAGATGCCCTTGATTTCCTCAATATGATTTTGTTCGCTAAATACCTTTGGTAGCAAACGCTTGCCCTTGTACAGATTCTTTAACGCAGCAATGGCATCTTCCTTGGTCTTACGAAATGGAATGATGTAGTCCGGCTTCAATGTGCCCTGTAAGCGACCGTTTAAAACCGTCGGATTGCCGCAGTAGACACAGGTCGTGGCAACGGTGTTCTCATCGCAGATAATTTCTGCGCCACAGCTGGGACAGCTGTACACCTGAAAAGTGTTTTCTTCGTCCTCATCCCATGCACTGCCTGGGGTTACATCGCCCCAATCAACCCCTTGTTCCTCTTCAAGACTGTCTTTAAAGAGCTTTTCGAGTACATCCGCTTTGAAAGTGCTATCGCAATACTGACAGACCACTTCGCCGTCATGAGGCGAAAAGGTGAGCGGCGCACCACAGTTAGGGCATTTAATACTTAATACATTCTCGGACATAAGACACCCCTTTCTCTACATGAAAATGATCATGTAGCTATTATTGTAAATCATCGTCGTTAAAAGGGTCCCCGCATTCCGGGCAGAATTTCGGTGGTTGGGTCGAATCCTGTGGCACCCAGCCACAGTTAGAGCAAGCATAACGACGCGGCGCCGGTTTTTTGGTGCCACATTCGGCACAGAAATTGCCGGTATTACCGCTTGTGCCACAATTTGGACAAGTCCAGCCACTTTGAGCGGCATTGGCAGGATTTGGCTTACCGCAATTCACACAGAACTTGCCGTTGTTACCTGCGGTGCCACAGCTTGGGCAGGTCCATCCGTTTTGAGCTTGCGCCGCCTGTGCCGCAGCTTGTGCTGCTTGCTGTTCTTGAGCCATGCCAAAGAGATTGGTGGTATTGGCCCCTGCATTTTGCGCCATGCCCATGCCCACAAAGGCACCCATTGCACCCATGCCGCCTTCATTCTTAGCGGCATCCTGCATGGCTTGGGCTTGCGCGCCGGCAAGGTGCGCGGCAGCCATGTTTGGATCGCGAAGGGCTGCATTGCGTTGGATTTCCTTGATCATCTGTGCATCTTCTTCGGAAGCAGACACAGAGCTTACCCCAAAGCTCACAATGGAGAGTCCGCGAAGCTGGCTCCATTTTTCACTCAAAACATCATTGAGGGCATCGGCAATTTCTGTGGTATGCGCCGGGAGCGCACTGTAACGCACTCCCATGGCGCTAATCTTCGCAAAGGCAGGCTGAAGTGCGGTGAGCAGCTCGGTTTTGAGCTGACCATCGATGTTATCACGGGTATAGGTATCCGTGACATTGCCCACGACATTGGCATAAAACAGGATTGGGTCGGTGATTTTGTAGGAGTATTCCCCAAAGCACTTGATGGCAATATCCATATCAAGGCCGATGTTGGTATCCACCACACGGAACGGCACAGGGCTGGCAGTGCCATACTTGTTGCCGACAATTTCCTTGGTATTCACATAGTAAATGCGTTGGTCATGGGCTGTTTCCGCCCCAAAGGTGAAACGCTTGCCCACCAATTTAAAGCTATCGACAATTCCTTTTTTGAGATTGCCGCAAAAAAGACTCGGTTCAGTAGAAGCATCGTAAACAAATTCGCCAGGTTCTGCACAAAATTCAACGATTTTTCCTTGGTCCACAATCAACATGCATTGGCCTTCTGCCACGACAATCACAGAGCCGGTGGTGATGATGTTATCGCTACCCTTGCGATTGACACCGCGCTTGCCTTGATTTTGTACACCCTTGCAAACAAGCTGGTCCGCTGTCATAGCATCGCAAACAAAGTAATCCTTCCATGTATCGGCAAGCACCCCGCCGAGGGCACCAATCCCTGCACCAAGAACGCCACCGACTTGCTTTGTAAGTCCCATACTAGTTCCTCCTTCTATTGAATCACTCTTGTCAAATTACGCCAAGCGGGTAAAGTCCCCTTCCATATAGTGGGTATACGCATCCACTTGGTCTGGGGTCATTTCACGCATGCTCGAGTCAAAATCACGGAACAAGCGTGGGTTGACCTCGTTGTATTTAAGACGCGCTGCTGTACGCAATCGGCAATAGCTCAACATCACCGGTTGACGCACATAAAAGGCATCGATTTCACCTTCGGTAGGGTCGTTGAAGGCCGGATGCACAACCTCGTTGCCATCTGCATCCTTATAATAAAAACGTGGTACTTTTTCATACTCAGAGCCGAAATAGCTCACAATTTCCGGTTCGATTTGTTCGTTCATGATAACAATCCTTTCACATAATAGGGTTTACGCACGGCGGTTCAAAATGACAATACCGCCAAAAATCAGCCCAATCCCAATGACCGCCGCCACCGTGATTGGTTCATGCAAGACAACAATGCCCATGATGGTTGCTACCATTGGTTCGGCAAAAGCTAGGACACTCGCCCTGCTTGGTGCCAATACCTGCAACCCACGGGTATAGAAAATATACGGAATCACTGTTGAAAAAAAGCCCAAGCCGCAAATGCCCGCTACCATTTCCCATTGCATAGTTGGCATCTCGGCACCGGTGGCACCAAAGATGAGCCCCAAGGAAACCGCTGATACAAAGAGAGAATAGAAGGTCACCGTCATTGGCTCGTAATGACTGAGCGCCACACGACCAAAGATACTGTAAAGGGCATAGCAAAAGGCACTTCCCAGCCCCGTTGCGATTGCAACCGGCGCCAAGGTCTGCACGCCGCCACCAACCACGCCGGTGACAAACAAGCAGCCCACAAAAGCCAAAATCAGCGCAATCACCTTTTGTTTGGTAATACGCTCCTTAAAAAAGAGCTTAGACATCAAGATGACAAAGAACGGCGCCGTATAGAGAAGCACCGCTGCCACACTCAAGGTCGTAAAATTTTGGGTGGCAAAATAAAACACATTAAAGAGCCCAATCGACACAAAGCCTGTCCCCACAAACATCCATAAATCACGCAAGCGAATACGGAAGGTGTCGCGCTGCCTGAGCCCCAAATAGACCGCCAGCATCAAGGCCGCCGACAAACTTCTGAAAAACGCCACCGCCAATGGCGACATGCCAAAGCCGGCCAAATAACGCGTAAACAACCCCAAACAGCCCCACGCCGTTGCCGCAATCAAGACATCAATGACGGCACGACGTTCTCGGTTCTCTTGTTCCATAGATCCTCACCCTTCTTTTTATTTTCTGCTTATTGTCTATTATTTTACCTTTTTAGTCGTCGAATGAAAACATTATTATTGATGACAATCTTTTGATTGCCCATGGTATCGCACCCAATATCCGTGTTATAGTAATAAAAAACCTTCGAAAGGAGCCCTTATGCATCAGTTTTTTCTTAATGAACCCCTCGCAGACCTCGACCAACCCATCATCCTCAACCGCAAAGAGTATCAGCATGTCTTTGTCCTTCGCCTCCACGAAGGCGAAGAATTTGTGCTCTCCGACGGCCACGGCCAAGAACACCTCTGCGAAGTGACCGCTGTCGACAAAAACACCATCACCGCCCGCCGTTTGGAAAGTCGCGACGCCCAAGGGGAGCTTGATTGTCAGCTCGTGCTTTTACAAGGGCTACCAAAACGTGATAAGCTCGAGCTCATCATCCAAAAAGCCGTCGAGCTCGGCGCCCATCAAATCATACCTGTGATGATGAAGCGCACCAATGTCAAAGTCGACGACAAAAAAGCCGACCGCAAGGCAGAACGCCTACATGAAATCTCAAAAAGTGCCGCCACCCAAGCCAAGCGTGGCATCATTCCCGAAGTCAGTGGTGTCACCGCCTTTCGCGATGCCTTAACAGCTGTCGAAGACGCCGACATCAAACTCATCTGCTACGAAGACGAAACCGGCCGCGGCACCTTAGACACACTCTTGCCGGTGCTGCCACAAGCAAAGAAAATTGCCATTCTCGTCGGTCCTGAAGGCGGCATCAGTGAAGAAGAATGGCAGCTTGCCAAAGACGCAGGCTTTCAAAGCGTATCCTTGGGAAAGCGCATCCTTCGCACAGAAACCGCCGGCTTCTGCCTCCTCTCCTACCTCATGCTTCACCTTGAACAAGCGTAAACACAAAGAAACGTCCTGCATGACATCTCATGCAAGACGTTTCTTTTATTTATGCAGTTTTTTTAGATGCACGCCCCTCATGAGCAATACTGATAAAAATGCTGATAAGAATAGAACAAACAGATAATGTACAAGGGCGTTCTCCACACATAGTGCAGTTACTCCGAAAGCACCGGCTAAGCCTCGCACGAGCACGATACACCATGGATGTATGATATACATACCCATAGAAAGGGTACGAACCTCCTTAGCCGTGCCCCTGTTAAAGGATAAGAGTAGCGCAAACAGAAAAACCATACAAATCGGTAACATCACATACATACTATCGTGGCGTTGGACACCAAGGCTGTGAAGCCAGAAGCCTTCCGCACTCATAACCCCAAAAGATAGCACAAAACCTAAAAGGGCAGTGTGTCGTTTCATTTTTATGCCCTCTGCACCCAAAAGCAAAAAGAGTGGTGTCATAAAAAGTCCGTTTCGTGTGTAGTCGGTTAGCGCAAAGATGCCGTCATAGATGCCACCGAGTGTATCATTCTGTGCGACGAGGCCATAGTAGCTATCGCCCCCCAGCCCAATCACATAGAGCAACGCAGCAACCACAAGCGCTGTCGGCATCCCAAAGCATTGGCGCAACCAGTGCGCCACCAAAAGCCCCAACATCGTCGCCGGAAAATACCACAGGTGGTAGAATGTCCCATCAATAAAAAGTTTTTGCAGAAAATCACCGATTCCCTCAAAATGCCCTGCATAAAAGTTGAGGGGCAAGTACAACATCACGCTCACTCCATAGAGTATAATGAGTTTTTTTATCTGACCCAATAGGCGCGACGTCGTACAATCTGCAAGAAAATATCCCGTAATCATGAGGAAAAACGGCACTGCAAGTCGCGCTACAATACGTGTCAGCCAAAAATCCGCCATTTCACTGATACCAATAAGCGGTGAAGTGTGGTTTGCCACAACCAGCATCACTGCACCGATGCGTGCCCAATCAAGCATCGCTATCTGACAATCTCTGTATGCCATCATTATGCACTCCAAACTGTGATAATAAAGCCCCCCCACATTGTCCCCGGATACCTCACAAAGCCCGTCCGGCACGCCCACGGTGGTCCACTCTGCTTTGGCTGTCACATGAATAACGCGCACCAAACGTCCATCCTCTAAGCGCACATTGCGTGGTTTTTCGCGTAAAAATGCCACATACTCCTCTAAGGCCAGATTATTTTCCATCATCAGCGCTGCATGGGGCACACCTACATAACGAAAATGCCACGGTTCTGTGCCAATCCCAGTAATATCTTCCTTATCCTTTTGATAACGCTCAATAAAGCCATAGCTTGCAGAAAGCTGGCGAAACCTGCCACATGCACCATCATATGGAAACGCCGGTCTGATAAAATCAATCTTCTCGCTCGCTTTCCCCAAATCAATCGCTAGCCCGCTTTGGTGTTCGCTGCATCCCGGAATCGCCACGTACCTTTTTGTAAATGCCTCACCGTTTTCATTGATGGAATCCTCCCAAATTTGCTTTTGCTCAGCCATGCTTCGATAGCCCGAAACTGGCACGATCTCGCCTTTGCCATCTGCGTCCTCAATAAGAGCGCGAAGCGCTTGGGCCGCACCTCTTTCAATCAAGATATCCGGGCGGGTCTCATCCACTACCATAAGTGCGCATTGCTTATCCTTCTTTAAGGGCGCCTGAGGATTGACCAACAACAAATTCCCCTCATGCACCAATGATCGATGTAAACGTAAGGTTCTCATGCGCTTACCCCCTCTTCTATCAACCGCAAGATTAGTGTACTAAAATCAATTCCGACACTCTTCATCATATTTGGATACCGACTATGGTCGGTAAAACCAGGAATGGTATTAACCTCATTAAATACAATCGCACCCTCCGGTGTCACAAACATATCCACTCGCGCAAAACCCTTGCATCCCAGCACATGATAAATTTGTTTAGCGATTTCCTTCACACGCGCCGCCATTTCCTCGCTAATGCGCGCCGGACAATGAATTTTAGAGGTTTTTAGGGTGTACTTTTCTTCAAAGTTGAAAAATCCACTGCTAATCTCGATTTCATCGACAAGCCCCACCGTGAGAGTGTCAGTGCCCATCACGGCGCATCCTACCTCAAAGCCGCTGATGGTCTCCTCCATAATAATGGTGTCATCATGCTTGAAGGCTTCCTTCACCGCCTCACCGAGTGCTACACGCGCCCCCACCTTGCTAATCCCATAGGAAGAGCCTGCACGAACAGGCTTAATAAAGAGCGGGTAACCTACCTTCTTTGCCGCCTCCTCCATGCATGCCATGCTGTCCGACTTTCTAAAGGTGACACTTTTTGGCACGCGAATACCACGCTCTGCCACCAAACGATGGGCGCGGTCCTTATCCATGCAAAGGGCCCCACTAAGCATCCCACAGCCAATGACCGGCACACCCATAAGCTCAAAAAGCCCTTGCACAGTGCCGTCCTCGCCGTTTTTTCCATGAAGCACCGGAAAAACCGCATCAAAGTACACGCGGCGCTCAGAGCCATCCAAAAGTAGTATCGCCCCTTCTCCTCGATCGGCAATCGGTGTGCACGGGATGATGTCCGTTTTATTTTTTTGCCATTGATCACCTACAATCGCACCCACATCACCGGTATAGTAGAGCCAGCGCCCCTCCTTGGTGATGCCTAGCATGATTGGTGTGTAACGCGCTTGATCAAGCGCATGAAGCACAGCGCCTGCTGACTGCAAGGAAACACCGTACTCACTGGAGCAGCCACCAAATATAAATAAAATCCGCTTCATGAAAATCCTCCTCATCAAAAAAACACGCTCATTTGATACTTCTATGGTATCAAATGAGCGTGTTTCAATTTTTTAGAAGAAGGCAGAGAGTTCTTGGGAAATACCATGAAATTTCTTAAGATTTTCTTATGCGGTAAGGGCAACGCGCAGGGTAAAGGTAATGCGATTTTCCTCACAAGAAGCACTGATTGTGCCACCGTGACTTTCAATAATTTCCTTTGCAATAGCAAGCCCCAATCCCGTCCCGCCTGTTTCACTCCCACGGGCACTGTCCAAACGGTAGAACTGTTCAAAAATGCGGTCGAGTTTTTCTCGGGAAATATTTTTTCCCAGATTTGAAAACGAAAGCACCATTTCATTCTCATCATAGCTGCCAATAATCTCTACCGTGGTATCGGGCAGGCTATAATAAGCGGCATTACGCAAAAGGTTATCAAACACCCGCGCCATCTTGTCCGGATCGCACAAATACGGCATTTTAGGCGGCAAATCAAGGTGACAGGCCAGTCCAGATTCCGCAAAAATCGGTTCAAATTCACTGACGACTTGCTCCAACATTCGTGTCACATCCACCGACTCACGCTCAAGTTCGATATGAGAAAGGTTAAAACGCGTGATGTCAAAGAACTCATTGATGAGGTCCTCTAATCGCTCCGCCTTTTCCAGCACAATCCCCGTATAGCGTGCACGCATTTCTTGAGAGAGTTGTGGCTCGTCCCTTAAAAGGGTGAGATAGCCTATCACACTCGTCAATGGTGTTTTTAAATCATGGGCTAGATAAACAATCAAATCATTTTTTCGTTGTTCCGCATCCTTGACAGCTCTTGCATCATGCAGCGCTTGTTCACGAGCAGTATTAAGCTGTACAGCAATATCCTCCAAACTCGTTGGAAGCTCAATAGGCCTTTCTGTTGGTTTTGAAAGCTGCTTAGCAGCCTCCGCCACCACATCCACCTGACGCATAGCCTTGTGAATAAAGTGAAAACTAATGCCAAGCCAACCAAGTACAATAGTGATGGTGCCAAAAATTGGTATATTCCACTCAATAAACTTGAGAATATCGTAGATTGGCGACGGCTGCCAAAAAATAGTACGACAAATTATTTCACAAAGCACCACCAGCGCCACTACCATCAAAGGCCAACCAACCAAGCTCAAGAGATAATTGGTCCACATACGCCATGCACGTCGGCGACTATTCGCCAAATTGTACTTTTCCTTTGGGGGCTTTTGTTTTTGTCTAATACTATTCAATGGTATACCCCACTCCCCATACCGTTTTGATAAACTTTGGCTTGCGGCTAGGCTCATGCATCTTTTTACGCAGTCCGGCAATATGCGTCATAACAGTATTGTTATTGTCTATAAACGCCTCGCCCCACACCCTTTCGAAAAGTTCCTCACTACTGACGACCTTGCCACGTTGTTCACAGAGGTACCACAAAATATCAAACTCAAGTGGTGTTAGTGATAATTCTTCGCCATACAAAAAACATTTGTGGGTGGTTTTAGAAATCACCAGCCCACGCACATCATATTCCTCAGTCGCCTTGTAGGCTTGAGCCTCAACTTGGTTGTATCGTGTATAACGTCTTAGCTGTGTTTTTACCCGTGCCACAAGCTCCAATGGATTAAACGGCTTGGTAATGTAGTCATCCGCGCCCAATGTCAATCCGGTAATCTTGTCCATATCCTCAACCTTAGCAGTGAGCATAATGATTGGAAAAAGGTGGTTTTCGCGTATTTTTTGACGGCGAATTGTCAAGTCAAGTGCAACACCTTAGAATGATACAGCTCAAATGGTGT
>SAMEA3387496__coassemble_1420_pt1 | contig 25750 bp, 21 predicted proteins | sample SAMEA3387496__metabat2_high_PE_007 | metagenome-assembled genome bin SAMEA3387496 (sample SAMEA3387496) | Felis catus | biome: Faeces | place: United Kingdom | collected 2012
ATTATATAAGAAAAAGGCCGCCTTTCGGCGACCTTTTTCGACAGTCTGAAAGCACCGACGCTTTGTTGCGTCGGTGCTTTGATTTTACAGTCTGCTTTTAAAATCCTCATACCCAAATTCGCGTACGGTTTTCACCGGTGCGAAGGCGTGCCCCAAATAGATATTTGGAAGTGGCATGCCGTTAAAGGTATTGGTCTTTACCATGGTATAGAGTGCCATGTCATTAAAGACGAGTTTGTCGCCGATTTTCAGCGGTTCCTTAAAGGAATAGTCGCCAATGACATCCCCCGCCAAACAGGTTGGCCCGCCAAGGCGATAGGTGTGGTCGAATTCACCGGCTTCGCCACTGCCTTCAAGCGGTGGGCGATACGGCATCTCAATCACATCCGGCATATGGCAAGCCGCAGATGTGTCGAGCACGGCAATATCCATGTCGTTGTGGAGCAAGTCCACGACGCTGGTCACCATGTAGCCGGCATTCAGCACAACTGCCTCACCGGGTTCAAGATACACTTCGATGTCATAGGTTTCGCGCAAGCGACGTACTGTTGCAATCAAGGTTTCCACATCGTAGTCAATACGGGTGATATGATGGCCACCGCCGAGGTTGAGCCATTTCATCTTGTAAAGCAAATCGCCAAAGTCGCGTTCTACCACTTCCAAGGTTTCTACGAGGGCATCGACATTTTGTTCACATAAGGTGTGGAAATGCAGGCCATCAATCCCAGTAAGGTCTTTACCTTCTAAATCCGCACGCAAAATCCCAAAACGTGAACCTGGGGTGCATGGGTCATAAAGTGCGCCGTCCTGGGTCGAATGGGCAGGATTGATGCGCAAACCACAGCTTTTACCAGCCTTTAACGCACGTTCACGGAAATGTTCCCACTGCGCATAGCTGTTAAAAACCAAATGGTCGGCATACACCAAGAGCTCATCAAACCAATGGTCTTGATAGGCCGGGCAAAAGACGTGGGTTTCGCCGCCCATTTCCTCATGCCCCAAACGCGCTTCATACAAGCCACTGGCGGTAGAGCCACACAACACCTCACGAATTTGCGGGTAGGCTTGGTACACACTAAAGGCTTTTTGGGCGAGCAGGATTTTTGCACCACTTTCTTGCATCACATATTGCAGAATCTGCAAGTTGGTGTCTAGCATTTCTTCATCGATGACAAAATAAGGAGTTTGTACCTCCGGTAAAACCGGCCATGCCATCTTAGTCTACCAATACTGGATCGTGGTCTTCAATCCATGGCAAGCCCCACTTGTTGAGTGCTTCCATGAATGGATCCGGATCAAATTCTTCGATGTTCTTAACGCCAGGGCCCTTCCAGGTACCGTTCATCAAGAGCATTGCGCCAATCATTGCAGGAACACCGGTGGTGTAGCTAACCGCTTGGCTGCCAACTTCTTTGTAGCATTCTTGGTGGTCGCATACGTTGTAGAGTTGGTAGGTCTTATCCTTGCCATCCTTCTTCCCACGGAAAATGCAACCGATGTTGGTCTTACCAACGGTGCGTGGGCCGAGGCTTGCAGGGTCTGGCAGTACCGCCTTCAAGAATTGCAATGGAACGATTTGCTTGCCTTCGTATTCGATTGGTTCGATGGAGGTCATGCCAACGTTTTCCAAGCACTTGAGGTGGGTGAGATAGCTTTCACCAAAAGTCATGAAGAAACGAATACGCTTAATCCCAGGGATGTTCAAAGCGAGGGATTCGATTTCTTCGTGGTGAAGGAGATACATGTCCTTTTCACCAACTTGTGGGAAATCATACACGCGCTTGATTTCCATTGGTTCGGTTTCTACCCAATGGCCATCTTCCCAATAGCTGCCTTTTGCAGCCACTTCACGAATATTGATTTCAGGGTTAAAGTTGGTAGCGAATGGATAGCCATGGTCGCCACCGTTGCAGTCTAAAATGTCAATGTAGTTGATTTCGTCAAATTCATGCTTAAGAGCATACGCAGCAAATACGCTGGTTACCCCTGGGTCAAAGCCGCTACCGAGAAGGGCAGTAATGCCTGCTTCTTCGAAACGTTCACGGTAAGCCCATTGCCATTTGTATTCAAACTTAGCAGTGTCTTCCGGTTCATAGTTAGCGGTATCGACATAATTGGTCTTGGTTGCCAGGCAGGCATCCATGATGGTCAAATCTTGATAAGGGAGTGCAAGGTTTACAACAACATCCGGCTTAAATTCGTTAATGAGGGCAATGATGTCTTCGGTTTTGTCAGCGTCCAAAGCAGCAGTGTAGAGCTTGGTCTTACCGCCGGCAAGTTTTTCTGCGAGAGCGTCGCACTTACTCTTTGTACGACTCGCAATCATTACTTCTTCAAATACTTCACTGTTCTGACACATTTTGTGGATTGCTACGGAAGCAACACCACCACAACCAATTACTAAAGCTTTTCCCAATGTAGTACCTCCTTAAAATAATCTGAGATTTATACTTTTAGTTTACCCTATTTTACATAAGCAAGCAACATTTCCCGCAATACCTTACATGCTACAGCAGTAGAAACGCCTGAAGCATCGTAATGCGGAGAGAGCTCGTTAATGTCAAAGCCAACCACGTTGAGCGCTTCAAGCGCAAGCAACGCTTCTTCTAAGTCTGGGAAGAAAATTCCACCGGCTTCCGGTGTACCGGTGCCGCTAAAGAGTGATGGGTCGAGTACATCGAGGTCCACGGTTACATACACCGGCACCTTACTGCCCAAACCAAGCACCACATCCAGCACATCCTTCACATTGAAAGGATGGAAATCGGTATGTTCGAATGCAAATTCAAACTCTGCGCGTTCACCACTGCGAATACCGAATTGATGAATACGCCCGTCCCCCACAAGATCCCAAGAGCGACGAAGCACAGACGCATGGGAGAGGGTTTCGCCCAAATAATCATCACGCAAATCCGCATGGGCATCGAAGTGAATGATGTGCAAATTTGGATATTTTTTAACCATGGCACGCACCGCGCCCAAGGTCACCAAATGTTCACCGCCCAACATGACCGGCATCTTATCCGCATCCAAAATTTCCTGGGTGCGTGCTTCAATCATCTCAAGCACCGCGCTTGGATTGCCAAATGGGAAATACAAGTCACCGCTGTCAAACACATTGATGTCCTCAAGGTCACGATTTTGATACGGGCTATAAGTTTCAATTCCGTCACTTTCACCACGAATGGCTGCCGGACCAAAACGAGTCCCCGGACGGAAAGAAGTGGTACCGTCAAACGGCGCCCCAAAAATCACCGCACGGGCATCTTCAAAACTGCTTTCACAAGCAATAAAGGTTTGGATATTTTTATTCATCCTCGACCTCCGGTTCTACATTTTCTAAAAGATCCTGCACATAGTTTGGCAAATAGAAGCTGCCATGGTGCAGATTGGTGTTATAGTAACGTGTTTCTAAGCCACGCGCATTCCAACGCTTGGCATCCAAATTCTTCACCGGATGATATTTCTTGGATGCAAAACCAAACAACCAGTGACCGGATGGATAGGTTGGAATATGTGCTTGATACACACGTGCCAAGGTAAAACTATCTACAATACGCTTATGGGCACGCTGCATAGCACGAGCATCTTCTTCATAGAACGGACTTTCATGTTGGTTCACCATGATGCCGTCCTCATGCAAGGCTTTATAGCAATTGCCGTAAAATTCCTTGGTGAACAAGCCTTCCCCCGGACCGAATGGGTCGGTGGAGTCAACAATGATGAGATCATACTCATCTTCACACTTGCGCACATACTTAAGCCCATCTTGAATATGAATATGCACACGAGGATCGTCAAAACCGCAAGCGGTCTTTGGCAGCCATTCGCGGCACACATCAATCACACGCCCGTCAATTTCACATAAATCAATATGCTCCACTTCCGGATAACGAATCAATTCACGCAAGCAACCGCCGTCACCGGCGCCGATTACGAGAATCTTCTTTGGATTTGGATGCACTGCCATTGGCACATGCACAATCATTTCATGATAAATAAACTCGTCCTTTTCCGTCAGCATCATAAACCCATCGAGGGTCAAAAAGCGACCGAATTCCTTGCTTTCAAACACATCAATACGTTGAAAATCACTTTGCTCGGTATATAATTGACGGTCAAATTTAATAGAAAACTTAACATCCTTAGAATGGGCTTCTGAATACCAAAGTTCCATAAATAGCCTCCTTTAGTCATCAATGACATTGAGTCTGTTGACGCCCATATCTTCAGGCCCCAACATGGTGCAGCCCTTTTGCTTGGCGTAGCGAATATACTCGATGATTTCCTTTGTTACCAATTCACCCGGTGACAAAATAGGAATGCCCGGAGGATAAATCATTACGAATTCCGAACAAATATAGCCTTCGCAATCCTCCAACATCAAAGACTTCTTCGGCGCATAGAATGCCTTATGCGGTGTCATCTTCACAATCGGATTGATATATTCCTGTTCAAACATATTCACCGCCGGTTTCTTGAAGCGACGACGAATTTCTTGTAAGGCACTCACCAAACGCTCAATGTCCGCCGGACGGTCACCGATAGAAATATAAGCAAGGAAATTCCCTAAATCCCCTAATTCCGCTTGAATGTCATATTCATCTCGCAAAAGATCATACACTTCAATCCCTGCCAGACCCAAAGACAACGTATTGACAGACAGCTTCGTACGGTCAAAGTCGTACACACTATCACCATCAATAAGGTCATAGCCATAGGCCCAATAGTCACCGATGGCATTGATTTCACGGCGCGCATATTCCGCCATGTCCAAGACACGGGCAAAGGTTTCCGCCCCGCGCAAAGCCAAATTACGACGAGAAATGTCTAAGCTACTCATCAATAAATAAGAGCCGCTGGTGGTCTGGGTGAGGTTAATAATCTGGCGCACATAGTCGGCATTCATATTTGGCCCCAAGAGCAAAAACGAGCTTTGGGTCAAGGAACCGCCGCTTTTGTGCATGCTGACCGCCGCCATATCTGCGCCTACATGCATCGCCGCCTTCGGAAGCCCTTCACCAAAATAGAAATGGGTCCCATGGGCTTCATCCGCCAATACCTTCATCCCGTGGGAATGGGCAATATCGACAATGGCTTCCAAATTGGAACAAATCCCATAATAGGTTGGGTTATTGACAAGTACCGCCTTGGCATCCGGATGCGCTTCGATGGTGGCCTTCACATCCTCCACCTTCATCCCCAAAGAAATACCCAGACGTTGGTCCATCTGCGGATTGATATAAATAGGTTCAGCGTCCACCAACACCAATGCATTGATAACGCTTCTATGCACATTACGTGGCAAAATAATCTTGTCCCCCGGTGCCACCACAGAGAGAATCATTGCCTGCACCGCCGAAGTGGTGCCCCCAACCATCAAAAAAGCCGCCTTCGCTCCAAAAGCATCGGCGGCAAGCATTTCTGCCTCACGAATAACACTAATCGGATGGCAGAGATTGTCGAGACATTTCATCGAATTGACATCGATGGAAACACAGGCTTCTCCAAGGAAAGCAGCGAGTTCTTTATTGCCTTTGCCGCGTTTGTGACCAGGTACATCAAAAGGAACGATTCGTTGACTCTTAAAATCTTCAAGAGCATCCAAAATTGGCATTCGGTCCTGATTCACCTTGTCTCCACTTCCTTTCTTAATACACGTTGCAGCCGTTAAAGATTTCAATCATCTCGCGACGCAAGTTTTGCGTAATTTCGAGACGCTTTTGAGGCAACAACTCGTAAGCATCTGTATTAAACAAGTAGTTCTGTATGTCTATTTCCTTTATAAGCATTTTTGTGTGATAAAGATTTGCTTGATATACGTTAATATCCACAGCATCATACCGCTTCAAAGTCGCGGCATCGATATAATTTTGAATGGATGACATGAGATGGTCATTAAACACCTTTCGTCCATTCACATCACGCGTAAATCCACGCACACGATAATCCATTGTGATAATATCCGAATCGAAACTGCCAATCAGATAATCCAATGTTTGCAGAGGAGAAATCTCTCCACAGGTCGCCACGTCAATATCCACGCGGAAAGTTGCAATGGCATTTTCCGGATGGTACTCCGGATAGGTATGCACCGTTACATGACTCTTATCCAAGTGCCCCACAATCGTGTCGCTTTGCACCGATGGCACCATGGAATTTTCAGCAATCAAGAGCGTCACACTGGCCCCTTGTGGGTCATAGTCCTGATGGGCAATATTAAGCACATTGGCCCCAATCATCTCAGTAACATTGACAAGAATATCCGTCAAGCGTTCTGAATTATACTGCTCGTCGATATAAGACACGTAGTCTCGCTGTTCACGTAAGGTGCGTGCGTAGCAAACGTCAAAAATATTAAAACTCAGAGATTTTGTTAAGTTGTTAAACCCATACAAACGGATCTTGTCGCTCATTTTTCTACACGCGCCCCCCATTTCTTCAGAACGGTCTATTATAGACCTCATCCCTATGTTTTAAGCCTATCAAGGCAGTTTAAGTATATCAATAATAACAGTGGGCGTCAATGACACGATGACTGCCCATGACCTTTTACGAACATTCTCCGAAAGCATACAAGATATGAATAACAACTGATTCGTAATTTTCAAATTATTTCATAAGCCACCTTGTTTCTCATTTATATCGCTGATATAATCGAACTTAAGAAGACAAGAACGAAAAGCCGTCACGACCGCGATGCGGACGGCTTTGTTTGATGAAAACGAAAGGGGAATGATTATATGGCACACCATGAACATGATGAACATTCTGCAAAGGAAAAGGTTGTAGAAACTGTTCGTAAATCCAAACTCACTGTTAACAGATTCCGTGAACCACAAAACAAATCCGCACTCAAGCACGCAGCTGATATCTTAAAGCACGACGTTATTGGGTTCTTTAAGGAAGTTTCCAATATTCTTCACCAAACGGAGAGCATGCAGGCGTATTCTACTTGCAAGAACAATCCAACTTGCTCCGATGCCATTGAAGAATATCGTGTACACATTCCTCCTATGTACGATGAAGTGCTCACTGACGAACCATTGAAGCCAACCCCTGGGGCTGCAACCGTTGATGCCCTTGCCAGCATGGCTCGTGCTACCGGCGACATCTTGTCTGATGTGGGAAGTATGGAAACCTATGCACACCGTCACGCAAGTTATCCACTCGACCCAACCAAGTTTGACCCAGATCGTCCAAAATCTCAGCTCTTTAGAGATCGCGAAGCTGTTATTCGCAAACAAGTTGAAATCGTTGAAATTCCGGACGACGACCAAAAGTAAGATTTATCAAGCATCGGCTCAACGCCGGTGCTTTTTTATTTTTCGCACCACTCTAAGGTGCCTCACTTTCCTTGTTCATCACACCTCACGCCATACAAACCGCAGCACTCGACAGCGGTCCGTTGACTGACCGCCATCTTTCGTGCACCTTTAAACAAAAAAGACACCTCGATAACAGAGGTGTCTTTTCTTTATAGGTATGAATTATTTTTTGCTTTTAGCATCTTTGATTGCTGCGGTCAAAGCAGGAACCACTTCGAAGAGGTCGCCTACGATGCCATAAGAAGCAATTTCAAAGATTGGTGCGTCTGGGTCATTGTTGATTGCAATGATGATACCGGAGTTTTCCATACCAACCAAGTGTTGGATCGCACCGCTGATACCAACTGCAACATAGATGTCAGGGCTTACGGTCTTACCGGTTTGACCTACTTGGCGGGATACAGGCATCCAACCAGCGTCAACGGTCTTACGGCTACCAGCAACAACGCCACCGAGTGCATCAGCGAGGTCTTCGAGGAGCTTGAAGTTTTCAGCCTTAGCGAGACCACGGCCACCTGCAACGATGATGTTAGCATCTTCAATGCGAACAGCGCCTTCTTCTACAGTTTGAACGAATTCGATAAATTTGGTGCGAAGTGCATCTTCCTTGATTTCAATCTTTTCGTTGATTACAGGAACTTTGCGACCTTCTTGACGTTCGCCCTTCTTGAATACTGCAGGACGTACAGTACCCATTTGTGGACGGGTGTTAGGGCAGTAGATGTGACCCATGAGGTTCCCGCCGAGTGCAGGACGAATCCAGGTTACAACGCCATCTTTATCGATTTCGAGTTCGGTGCAGTCAGCGGTCAAACCGGTGCCCATGTTGCAAGCAACTTTAGGACCGAGGTCACGACCGTTGAAGGTTGCGCCAAAGAGAATTGCGGATGGTTTATGCTTGTTAATCAATTTGATTACAGCTTCAGAGTAAGCTTCAGTGCCGTAATGAGCGAAAGCAGGGCCTTCAACGGAAACAACCTTGTCTGCACCGTAAGCAGCTGCTTCTTCGATGCACTTCTTGTTGTCGCCACCGAGGATCATAGCCCAAACTTCTTGGCCACATTCGCCAGCGAGACGCTTAGCTTCATTTAAAAGTTCGAGGCCTACATTTTTAGGTTCACCGTTTTCCTGTTCAATGAAGACCCACAGGTTTTTATATTCTTTCAAATCCATGTTTTATAGCCTCCCCTTAGATTAAGTTGTTTTCGGTCAACTTGGCCATAAGGTTCGCAACAGATTCTTTTGCGTCCTTACCGGTTACGTCTTCACCACGTGTACGGCTTTTTGGTGGGTGAGCGCTACGAACGTTGGTTGGGGAACCCTTCAAGCCGATTTTGGTACGGTCGAGAGCTTCGCCGAGTGCATCAGCGTTGATCCATTCGATTTTAGCACGCTTAGCTGCAATCTTACCACGAACATTACCACGACGTGGCTTGTTGATTTCTTTGGTAACTGCGAGCAATGCAGGCAATTTGGTTTCGAGAACTTCGTAGCCCATTTCATGTGCACGCTTGATGACAACCTTGTCACCGTCCAATTTAGCGCCGATAACATAGGTTACTTGTGGCCAGCCAAGGTGTTCAGCCAATTCAGGACCTACCTGACCGGTGTCACCGTCTACTGCCATGATCCCGCAGATGATGAGGTCAAACTTTTTGTTAAGTTTAGCTTCAAGATGTTGGATGGTTACTGCAAGAGAGTAACTGGTTGCATAAGTATCTGCACCACCAAATGCGCGGTCAGTCAACAAGAACGCTTCATCGCAGCCCATGCTCAAGCATTCGCGAAGAGCTTCTTCTGCTGGAGGAGGCCCCATGGACAATAAGGTGATTACGGAATCTGGATTTTCTTCTTTCAACTTAACAGCAGTTTCAACTGCGTTTAAGTCTGCTGGGTTAACAATACTTGGAACCCCTTTACGAATAAGGGTATTGGTTACTGGATCGACCTTAATTTCGGAGGTATCCGGAACCTGTTTAACACATACTAAGATATTCATAGTTCACTGCTCCTCTTTCTTCGTTATTTATGTAATTAACGAGTATCGTGCTCAATTAGCCTTCTTTGGACAAGAAGCCTCTGCCTTCGATTGGGTAGTTCCAGTCATAACCAGGGCGACGTTCATTGAGACGTTCGCAAACCAAACGGCAGTTACCACATTCGAGGCAACCAACGTGGTCGAAGGTCATGATGTCATTTAATTCATCCCATTTGTAACGTTCGGCAGGGCAGCTATAGGTGCAAGCACGATGAGTGCAGGTACGGCAAGCTTCTTTATCAATAACGATATGTGCGTGTTCGTCATCACTGTCGAAACGGTTGGCCGCAAGGCGGTCATCCATGTTCAATTTTTTCATCATAATGATAAAACCCCCTTGATTGCATCTTTTGCTACGCTGAACACTTTAACCTTTGGCATGCCATGCTTAATGGTCTTAGCCACTTTTTCTACAGGGCTACCGTCAACCTTGTACATGCTTTGGAGAGCACCAATAGCGAGTTCAGGGTAGGTAGTAAAGAGATGTTCAGAGTTAGCCATGTAATGATGGGCTTTTTTCAAGGTCTTGAAGTCATCTAATACGTTGTGTTCAAGACGTGCAGTGTACATGCTGAGGAAGTCTTTAGTAAATACGCCCTTAGCAAGTGCTTCTTCTGCAGTTTCAGCAGCAGCAATACCACTCATGATGGCATAGTCCATACCACGAACAGTGAAGCCACGGTTCATGCAGAGACCTGCTGCGTCACCGGTAACGAGGATGCCATCGCCGCAGAATTCGGAGAATGCATCGTAGCCACCTTCTGGAATCAAGTGGGCAGTGTATTCAACAAGTTCGCCACCATCAATGTACTTACCGATGATTGGATGTTCTTTCAATGCTTCCATAGCGTCTGGCAAATGGAGGCCGTTTTCTTTCCAGGTCTTGGAGTCTTGTACAAGACCGATGGAAATGGTGTCTTTGTTGGTGTACATGAAGAGACCACCAAAGATGCCTTGGTTTGCAGAGCCCATACCGAGGAGAGCAGCACCCTTGGTGCTATCGGTGTTGAAGCGTTGGTTAATCACTTCTTCTTTTAAACGAATAACAGATTTGATACCAACAGCAACGTTTTCAAGACGGATTGGGTCGATTACGCCTGCACGTTCAGCAACGATAGCGTTAACACCTTCTGCATCGATAACGAGATCGCATTCGAGTTCTTCTTCGCCTACGGTTACGCCGCATACACGACCATCCTTGCGGATGAGACCGGTAACGCAAGCACCGCCGATAACGAGACCGCCAGCTTCTTCAACTTTACCAGCAAGCCATTTGTCGAAACGTGCACGCAATACACTGTAGGATTGGTTACCAAGTGCATTGGTAGTGGTGTCTACAACAACTGCATCTTCATCATTCATCATCATCAAGAGTTCTTGATTGATTTCGCGTTCGAGTGGAGCATCTTTCCATTCGTCACCCATGAGCTTATCAAGTGCATAGGTGTAGATACGACCACCGGATACATTCTTTGCACCGCTGAATGGTGCTTTTTCCAAAACGAGGACTTTGCGGCCTGCTTTGGAGAGACGATATGCCGCAGATAAACCTGCTAAGCCACCGCCAATGACGATCACTTCAAATCTTTCTTCTGACATGTTCTCCCACCTCATTTAATATTGAGATTAAACAACTCATACCTTTTGGCGTCCTTGCGCCGAGCACTATTAATTGTAATCATTTGAATTGTTACAATTCTCTTACCTTCATCTTACAATTATTTTCAGATAATTTCAAAGGTTTTCTGCACGCCAAGGACGATTTCAATTGTTCTTCCTTTTTATTATTATAAACAATTTAGGTGGCGTCAAGTGCATATTTTAACGTCCAGATACATAAGAGAAATAATTCACAGCGTTTTTTTACTCGAATCCAGTCAATATATAACCATATCCGTAAATAAATCGCTTGAATAAAAGTCCTTATTTTCTTTCAATTCAGTAAAATAGCACTATTCAGGCGCCACACCACTCTTTCTAGGAGGCATCAAAACGGCTTCATTGACAGCAATTGGTTGACCACTTGCCACCTATAACAATTATCTAAATTTAGTCATTATCAGACTGTTATATGTAAAATGTCCACCCCACGAGTTACACGTTTGGGGGAATAACGATTTTTCTGTCAAGGACCAGGGGACTTGCAAGTTTTGCTTGTAAGGGCATTTCATTTTCTTTCATTTTTCTTTATAAAAGTAACTATCTCCCAGATGCTACCGTTATTTACTACTCAGTCCTCCCTGTTCATAGTATAATATTTGACAGCTTAATAAATAGGACATATGAAAGGAGATTATTTAATGGCAAAAAGAGTTTTAATTGTTGGCGGTGTAGCCGGCGGCGCATCCTGCGCAGCACGCCTCCGTCGTTTAGATGAAAACGTAGAAATCGTTATGTTTGAACGCGGGGCGCATATTTCCTTTGCAAACTGCGGTTTACCATATTATATCGGTGGTGAAATTAAAAAACGTGATGCGTTATTGGTGCAAAGCGTTGAAAAAATGAAAGCATGGTTTAATATCGACAGCCATGTCCAAACTGAAGTGGTAAGTATTGACACCGAGAAAAAATTTGTTACTGTGACCGATTTCACCACCGGAACATCCAGAGAGGAAGCTTACGATGTCCTCGTCCTCTCTCCCGGGGCAGCGCCTTTTGTGCCGACACTTGAAGGGCTCGATGAAGCGAAGGAGCGCCTCTTTACTGTACGTAATGTGCAAGATGTCGATGATATCAAAGGTTTTATCGATGCCAATCAGCCAAAGACTGCGGTCATCGCAGGCGGTGGCTATATTGGTCTTGAAATGGCAGAAAATCTTGTTCGCCAAGGGATTCAGGTGCATTTAGTCCAACGTCCTAATCAGCTCATGAAAACCCTCGATGTAGAAATGGCCACCCCACTTACTGATGAATTGCGTGCCCACGGGGTGAAGGTTTATTTGAGCAATGCCTTAGCAGGCTTTGAAAACGATGGTAAGACGGTGCGTTTAAAGGACGGCACTACAATCGATGCCGACTTTACCGTCCTTGCCATTGGTGTGCGTCCGGACAGCAAATTGGCGAAGGATGCCGGCTTCGCCACTGCGGCAAACGGCGCCATCATTGTTGATGACCAATTCCATGTGCAAGGGGCAGATGATGTCTACGCCATCGGGGATGCTATCCAAGTAAAGGACTATATTTTCGGTCAAGATGCCTATGTGCCATTGGCAGGGCCTGCCAATCGTATGGGGCGCATGGTCGCAGACATCATTTGTGGCCAAGATAAGCACTATAAAGGAACCCTTTCCAGCGCTGTGGCCCGTGTATTTGATATGACCTGCGCTGCTACCGGTAAAAATGTTCGCCAATTAAATGAAATGGGCATCAATGATTACCAAGCCATTCACCTCTATCCTGCCAACCATGCCACCTATTATCCGGGGGCCTCTCAAATGTGCTTGAAGGTGATTTATTCCAAAGAAGACGGCACTCTCTACGGGGCACAAGCAGTGGGCCACGGCTCCGGTATTGAAAAGACCATTGACGTGGTTGCGACTGCTATTCGCGGTAGCTTGAGTGTGTATGATTTGCAAGACCTCGAGCTTTGCTACGCACCTCCATTCGGCACAGCCAAAGCACCGGTAAACTTCGCTGGCTACATTGCCGAAAACATCGCCAACGGTGAAGGCTATTTGACCGATATGGATGCCCTCGATGCCCTCGTGGCGGATGGCGCTGTGCTCCTTGATGTGCGTGGAGATAAGGAAATTCAAAAGGTGCCAATGCCATCCACCCATCAAATCCCACTGCCTGTTCTCCGCGACCGCATCAGTGAGCTTCCTAAGGATCAACCAATCTATGTCACTTGTATGGTAGGCTTACGCGGCCACATTGCTTGCCGCATGCTCCAAGCCCATGGTTATACTGCCATCAATGTGGCAGGCGGGGCGAAGTTCTATCATCAATGCAAATGCAAATAAGTTTTTGCAATGCCCCATGGTTTTCATTTTTTTATGAATGGGGTGGGCATTCTTCCCAATAGGTGTTATACTTGAGTTATAGCACTGGGGGCGTCCTTCTGGACTGAGAGTGAACTCCTTGAACCTGATCCGGTTGATACCGGCGTAGGAAAGTGATTGTACTGCAAACTAAACGCCTGTGTGCTTTGTCACACAGGCGTTTTTTTATTTTAGAAAGGGGACTTATTGATTATGAACAAAACAAAGAAATTGGTATTGGCAGGGCTTTTTATTGCCATTACCGTGGTCTTTAGTGCCTTCATTGTGATTCCTGTCGGCGTAGCAAAGGCTGCACCGGTTCAGCACTTTATGAATGTGGTGACCGCAGTAACGCTCGGGCCTTGGTACGCGATGGGCTGTGCCTTCGTATCTTCACTGATTCGTAATTTAATGGGCACCGGCTCCATCTTGGCCTTCCCAGGCAGTATGATCGGGGCACTCCTTGCCGGCCTCGCCTTCAAGCACTGGGGCAAGATGACCTTGGCAGCTTGCGGCGAAGTATTTGGGACTGGGATTTTAGGGGCAATGATTGCCGCTCTTATGGCCTTGCCTTTCTTGGGCAAGGAAGTGGCATTATTTGGGTTTGTACCTAGCTTCTTCCTCTCCTCTATTATTGGGGCAGTCGTTGCCGGGGTACTCTTAAAAGCCTTCCAATCTCGTGGTCTCTTAGACAGAATCAATAAATAAAATACGTATACAAAGAAAGGGGTTCATCCTATGAGTTATGAAGCAAAACCGGTTGCGCAAGCACTCACCATCGCCGGTAGTGACAGCGGCGGCGGCGCCGGTATCCAAGCAGACTTAAAAACTTTCCAAGAACGTATGGTGTTCGGCACCTCCGTCATCGTGGCAATCACCTCTCAAAACACCTTGGGCGTTCACGATATCCACAAAGTGCCTGTGCCTAACGTCAATTCTCAATTAAAAGCGGTTTTTGATGATTTTGATATCAAGGCCTTAAAGACCGGCATGCTCCCAGATATTGACATCATGCATGCGGTTGCCTGCGAATTGCATAAGCATACAGACATCCCAATCGTGGTAGACCCTGTTATGGTGGCAAAGGGCGGCGCTTCTTTGATGGAAAACGAAGCCGCAGCCACCTTGATTAAGGAAATCCTTCCGCTTGCCACCGTTCTCACGCCAAACGTGCCGGAAGCGGAAGTCATCACCGGCATGACCATCAAAACCCTCGATGACTTGCTTGCTGCTGCTAAGAAGATTCAAGCAATGGGCGTGAAAAATGTGGTCATTAAGGGTGGACACCGTTTAGAAAACACCGATGCGGAAGACATCCTCATCACCGAGGATGGCGAAGTGGTAAGCCTCAGCGCCGAACGTGTGGATACCGAACGTACCCATGGTACCGGCTGCACCTATTCCGCTTGCATCACTGCTGAGCTTGCCAAGGGCAAAAGCGTGAAGGAAGCGGTTACCACCGCAAAAGCGTATATCGCCGCTGCCATCTCCGACGGCATTCTCGTCGGTCACGGCCACGGTCCAACCAACCATTGGGCTTATCGCAAGGTGGAAAAATAATCCTACAAATCAAAAATCCCATCTTCCCGAAAAGGAAGATGGGATTTTTTTATAACCATTTTTTGTGTTTAAAGTAGCCAATCATGCCCACCACCATCGCAATGCAGCATATAATCACGGCAAGATAGCCGTATTTCCAAGTAAGTTCCGGCATATTTTCAAAGTTCATGCCGTACCAACCGACAATCAAGGTCAGTGGCAGGAATATCGAGGTCACAATGGTAAAAATCTTCATTAAATCATTCTGTTGAATGGACAGTTGGGCTTGGTAGGTATCCTGCGTTTGGCTGATAAGGACCTGTAAATCTTGCACCTTGTTAATATAACGGTCTGTACGGGTATCCAAAATAGAAATACGTTTCATGGCTTCCTCGCTAAAGAAGTCATGGTCATCGATGAGAATATCATCAAATACGGTGTTGAGTTGTTCATAATAATGCTTTAGACGAATCAACTCTTGACGCGTGACAGTAATGTTATCCAGTGCGCCCTCCAGTTGACCGTTTAAGAGGGTCATCATGTCCGCATTGATGTGCGCTTCCATGTTTTCCAGATACTGCATATCACCTCGCAAGAGGCGCATGAAAAAACGGTAAAATACGCGTTCATTGGTGGGATCGTCCTCCAACTGCAATTGTTCCACAACATCTTGGCAATAGCGATATGCTTTGGCATCTTGGCAATAAATAATTAAATCATGGGCATCAATATACATCAATAAACGATAAGATTCTTTACTATCAGAATGAATATCATACCAGTTAAACCCTAAAATATCGAAAGTCCCAAAGCCTTCAAACCCTTCTAATTGGCTTTCGCTGACCATTTGTAGGATTTGTTCCTTAGAGGTATTTTCAATGTCTTCTAAACGATGAAGGATGCTGACTTTTTGCATACACGCCCTCCTTTAATGAGCCTTAATCGGCGCGATAAGTTTGGATAATTTCTTGGGCACAAGCAATGCCATCAATGGCGGAGCTCACAATACCTCCAGCGTAGCCCGCCCCTTCACCGATGGGATAGACGCCGTGAATCGTCAAACTTTCACGGTGGTATTTATCGCGCAAGAGTCGTACCGGTGAGCTAGAACGGGTTTCTGCGCCGGTAAGCACCGCATCCGCTCGATCAAAGCCCTTCAAGCGACTGCCCATGCTGCCAATGGCGGCACGCAAGCTGTCAGTGATGACCGCCGGATAAAGGGTGCTCAAATCGCTCAAGATGTGACCCGGGCGCACGCTTGGACGAATATCTCCAAGGACTGTGGTTTTTTCACCCTTGAGGAAATCCCCCACGGTTTGTACCGGTGCCACATAGCCACCACCACCCAAAGCATAGCAAGCGCTTTCAATGCGCTCTTGAAACAAAATGCCATCCAAGATGCCACTGCCGAAATCATCCGGTCCGATATTTACAAGCAGCGCACTATTGGCATTTTCAAGGTCACGGGCATGATAACTCATGCCGTTAACCACCAAGCGTTCCCGCTCGCTGGATGCCGCCACGACCTGCCCACCCGGACACATACAGAATGTGTAGACACCTCGGTCACGCACATCATCATGCCAAGTAAGCTGATAGCTTGCCGCCCCTAAGCGCGGATGTCCTGCCAAATCGCGATGTTGACGTTCGTCAATCATGCGCTGAGGATGTTCGATACGAAAGCCCATCGCAAAAGGCTTGGCTTCCATGGCAAGCCCCTGCGTATGCAAGGTGCGGAATAAATCACGGCTACTGTGGCCAAGGGCTAAAATCACCCCATTACTGTAAAACGCCCCTGCGCTTGTCATGACACCCTTCACATGCGTCCCGTCTAAGCCATCCTCTAAAATCAGCGACTGTACTGTCACCCCAAAGCGCACTTCAGCGCCTTCGTGGATCATTTGCTCACGCATACTAACAATCACGCCACCCAAAAGGTCGGTGCCAATGTGAGGCTTGGCTTGGTAGGTGATTTCCTCCGGTGCGCCGTGCGCCGCAAAGATTTCATTCACTTTGTGCCCCAAAGGATTTTTGCTGCGACTGGTGAGCTTCCCATCAGAAAAGGTGCCGGCACCACCTTCACCAAATTGAACATTAGAATGAAGGTCCAAGGTTCCGTCTTGCCAAAAACGTTCTACCTGCTCGGTACGTGTCGGCACCGCTTGGCCTTGCTCCAAAAGTAGCGGCTTATAGCCATGCTCTGCCAATATATAAGCGGCAAAAAGACCCGCCGGACCGGCGCCCACGACAATTGGGCGACCGTCTAGCGGTGCCTCACCGTACACAATGGGCTTGATACGTTCAGAAGGCTGCCAAGTAATATTTTTATCTTTTAAGGCACGCACCTTCTTTTCATTCAGCGGTGCATCCACGGCCACCTGATAACTAAAACGCGGGGTATCACGACGACGCGCGTCCAAAGATTCTTTTAAAATTGTATAGGAAAAGCCCTCTTTTGGAAGGCGCAAGCGCTCAGCAATCTTCTCACGCAAGCGTTCCTGGGGCTCATCAATGCCAAGATGGAGTTGGTTAATGATTATCATGCCTATTCTCTCCTTTGTTTACTTTCTCCTATTGTAGCCGTGTACCCCTTCCTCGTCAATGAAAGGGTGCAGAGCCCATGGTTGTGTGCTATACTAATGATAGTAGTACTGAAATCACTGAAGGGTGGCTATCCGAATGGAAAAACTCGTTAAAAATAAAAACAAACGCTTTTTGCCGGTTCTTCTCGGCACTGACGCCAATGCTTACGGCATGGCGCGTAATTTCCATCAAGCCTACGGCATCAAGTCCCTCGCATTGGGCAAGATTCCACTGCTTGAAACCCGTCACAGCAAGATTGTGCAAGTACAAACCTACGAAGGCTTCGATACCGATGAAGTTTTCCGTGAAGTACTCACCAACATTGCCGACACCTATCGCCCCATTTACGACAATCTCATCTTGATTGCCTGCGGCGACCGCTACACCGAACTCATTTGCAGCCACAAAGACTGGCTCAGCGATTATTTCATTGTACCGTATATCGACCTTGAACTCAAAAATCGCCTCGAAAACAAGGAAGAGTTCTATAACATTTGCGAAGAATACGGTCTCGATTATCCGGCCACCGTCATGCTTCACAAGGATGACAAGCCACCGTTCGATTTGCCGTTCGACTATCCAATCGCTGTCAAAGCAAGCGATTCCATCGAATACGTAGATTTGGATTTTCCTGGTAAAAAGAAGGCCTACAAAGCCAACTCCCCTGCCGAACTCGAACAAATCTTTTCCGATATTTACGGTGCAGGCTACACCGGCACCTTGATTGTACAGGACTTCATCCCAGGGGACGATGCCACCATGTATGTGCTCAACTCCTACTCGGATGCCAACGGTAAGGTTCAAGCCATGTGCCTCGGTCACTGTGTGCTTGAAGACTACACACCGGCAGGCATCGGCAACTATAACGCCATCATTCAAGAAGGCATTCAAGAAGTCTACGACAAATACAAAGCCTTCCTTGAAGCCATTGGCTTTGTGGGCTTCTCAAACTTTGACATCAAATACGATGAACGCGACGGCCGTTACAAAGTTTTTGAAATCAACATCCGTCAAGGACGTTCCAGCTTCTTCACCACGGTAAGCGGCTGCAACCTTGTTACTTACCTTGTCAACGATCGCATCGTACATAGACAAAAACCCGAAGTACATTATCACAACGCCCCGGCACTCTGGCTCCATGTACCAACCCGATTGGTGCTTGAATACGCCCCTGAACGCGTATTGCCACAGATTCGTCGCATGATGAGTGCAAAAAAGACCGACTGCACCCTCCTCTACGACCAAGACATGACCCCATATCGCCGCGTGATGATTAACCGTTTCTATTATCAACAATGGAAGCGCTACGAAGACTGGTTTAATAAACGCTCAATCAGCGATTAAAAATAACCTTACAAAGGAGATGGATGACAATGAAAGAGATTTATGAACTTATGATCAAAAATCCGATTACCATCAACGAAAATGCCACTGTTCAAGACGCCATTGACATGTTTAGCACTCACCGCGTGGGCTGCCTTCCTGTCATTGATTCTTCCGAAAGACTCGTTGGCTTTTTGAGCGACGGTGACGTCATGGAATTCTTAGCACGTCGCACCAAACTCCAAGACCGTGTGCCAATCATTTATCATGCAGCAAGTTACAATGAAAAATCTGCAGAAAAGGACGAAGAGCTCATGAAGGAAGTGGGCCAAATGTCTGTGATGCACTGTGCCACCAAGCGTGTGCAATTCTGCTACGAAGACGACAACACCGCAGAACTTGCAACCCTCATGGATAACCGCCGCTTAAAATTTGTGCCGGTGGTTGAACGCGACACCAACAAGCTCATCGGTTTGTTGAGCCGTCGTGACATGACCCTTGCTTTCTTTGACACATTCAATACCCTTTAATGATCGGTTGAAAGCCGTCGCTATTGCGACGGCTTTTTTCTTTACCCCAACAAAAAAAGCACTGTGCAAGGGGGCACAGTGCTATATTTTTTAATCAAAGCTGCCATCTTGGGCAACCGGCGCCTTTTTGAGCTGTTCGTAAGCCTCGCCATACAAGGTCACAGCATCATGAAACGCTTGATAATACTGGTCACCGGTACCGGTGGCATGCATGGTTACGACAACAAATTCCGGCGCCTTTTCCTTATCGGCAAGGGTCACCAGACAGTTGCCGGCATTTTCGGTATAACCGGTTTTGCCACCGATGATTTCATAGCCGGAGGTATCAAAATAACGTTGGAAGGTATTGAGGTCCTTGGTCATGGTATGACTCAAATCAAGACCGTCCGGATGGTTTTCATTCGGCGTGGTGGTGTAGGTACGTGCGGTAAACACTTCCTTAAAGAGCGTATTTCCCAACGCGCCCTTGACCAAACGCGCCATATCACGGCAAGTCGATACTTGACCCTCGGCATCCAAGCCGGTCGGATTTTTAAAGACGGTGCTGTCCAGCCCCATCTTTTTGGCTTCTTCATTCATGAGATCCACAAAACTTTTGATGTTACCACTGGTAATAAGGGCAAGGGCATTGGCGGCATCTCCACCGGAACTCAGCATGGCTGCATAAAGTAAATCACGCACTGTAACGGTTTCCCCCGCTTTAATGCCACTTTGGGAAGCAAGACTTTCCTCGAGCCCTTTATAGGCATCCTTCGGCATTTTAAGCTCGTGGTTCACGTCGTCACAATGCTTAATGGCCACATAGACCGTCATCATCTTTACTAGACTCGCCGGTGCACGCTGTGTATCGGCAGCTTTTTCATAAAGAATATCGCCATTGCCCGCATTGATGATGATGGCAGAATCACTATTGATGGTTTCGTCAAAGCCCGGCTTATCGGCATCGCTCACAAGCGGTTCCGTCACCGATTGCACCTGGGTGGCAACCTCTTCCTCACCGCTAAAACGTTGTACCACATCCGGCACAAACTTCACACAAAGCAGCACCACCACAAGCAAAAGCAACCATCGCCCCCAACGTGGGCGCAATTTTTTGTGTTTTCTCTGTGGCGGTTTTACCGGCGTGCGACTTGCTCCACTTGCTGCCTTACCGCCAGAAGGGCGTCCTGCCCGCGATGGGCTCCCTTGCCCACTTGGACGGGCCGTTGCACCGCTAGACGGACGTGCCCCCGAGGAAATCGGACGGCTCGCGCTGCCTGCCCGCGCCGTGCTTGTACGACTCGGGGTTGCACTCGCCCGTGACGCGCTTGCTTGGGCACTCGGACGGCTCGCGCCGCCGGATGGCCGCACTCCGGAAGAAATCGGACGGCTTGCACTGCCTGCTCGCGCCGTACTTGTGCGACTCGGTGTCGCACTCGCTCGTGACGAACTTACTTGCCGACTTGTGCTACCGGACGGGCGCGTAGAAGACGCACTGCGCGTCCCTGAAGGACGCGCAGCTTGGCCGGAAGAAGGGCGACCGGATGGTGTCTCCCTCGATGAAGCACCGCTCGCAAAACGGCGGTCTGTAGGTTTCTTTGGACGACTCATCCTCACCCTCCTTTACATTGTATTGACGAATCGCTTTGTATTACATGCTGCGAGTAGCAATTTCTTCGTTAATCTTCCCACGGAATTCTTCAAAGTTTTGAACCCCTTCATCGCCGTTCTTATAGGAACGCAAGCTGATGGTGCCATCTTCGGCTTCCTTGCGACCGACAACAAGCATATAAGGGATTTTATGTACAGTGGCTTCACGAATCTTGTAGCCCATCTTTTCGCTACGATGGTCAACTTCCACACGTACGCCGTCTTCCTTGAGCTTTGCAGCCAATTCATCGGCATAGTCTGCTTGATCGGAAGTAATAGGAATAATCATCGCTTGGACAGGATTCATCCAGGTTGGGAATGCCCCTGCAAAGTGTTCGGTCAAAATCCCGATGAAACGTTCCATACTGCCGAATACAGTACGGTGAACCATGACAGGACGATGCTTTTCGCCGTCTTCACCGATATAGGACATATCGAATTTTTCAGGCATTTGGAAGTCAAGCTGGATGGTCCCACATTGCCAGGTACGACCGAGCACATCCTTCAAATGGAAGTCAATCTTAGGGCCGTAGAATGCACCGTCGCCAGGATTTAAGTTGTAGTCACGACCAACTGCCGCCAAAGCGGTACGCAAGCCATCGGTTGCCTTTTCCCAAAGCTCATCGCTACCCATGGAATCTTCAGGACGGGTAGAGAGTTCTACAGTATATTCAAAACCGAACTTGCTGTAAATACGGTCAACAAGGTTCATAACACCGATAAGTTCATCAATGATTTGGTCTTCACGCATAAAGATGTGGGCATCGTCTTGGGTGAAAGCACGCACACGCATGAGACCGTGGAGAGCACCACTCAATTCGTGACGGTGAACCAAGCCCAATTCCGCCCAGCGCAATGGCAATTCACGATAACTATGCAGGCTTTCGTTAAAGAGCAAAATCCCACCTGGGCAGTTCATTGGCTTAATAGCAAATGGTTGCTCATCGATTTCGGTGAAATACATATTTTCTTGGTAGTGATCCCAGTGACCGGAACGTTCCCAAAGGGCACGGTTCATAATAAGCGGGGTACGAATTTCACTGTAACCGGCTTTCTTATGTTCTTCTCTCCAGAAGGTTTCCAATTCATTACGCAAAATCATGCCCTTTGGATGGAAGATTGGGAAGCCAGGTGCTTCGTCAACGAAGGAGAAGAGGTCGAGGTCTTTACCGAGCTTACGGTGGTCACGACGCTTTGCTTCTTCGAGCATGTGGAGGTATTCATCCAATGCATCTTGCTTAGGGAAACTGGTGCCATAGATACGTTGGAGCATCTTGTTCTTTTCATCGCCGCGCCAATAAGCCCCTGCAATGCTCATGAGCTTAATCGCTTTAATCGCACTGGTTTTTGGAAGGTGAGGACCTGCACAAAGGTCTACATAATCACCATCTTGATAGAAGCTAATAAGAGCATCTTCAGGAAGATCTTGGATAAGCTCTACCTTGTATGGTTCGTTGCGTTCAGTAAAGAAAGCAATCGCTTCTTCACGAGGCACTTCACGACGTTCAAAAGCCGCACCGGCTTTGATGATTTTCTTCATTTCCGCTTCGATTTTTTCCAAATCTTCCGGAACGAAGGTGTGTTCACTGTCAAAGTCATAGTAGAAGCCATTTTCAATGGCAGGCCCAATAGCAATCTTGGTGCCAGGCCAGAGGCGTTGCACCGCTTCTGCCAACACGTGGCTGGAGGAGTGACGGAACACTTCACGGCCTTCTGCATCGTCAAAGGTCAAAATGGATACGCTGGCATCCTTATCAATCACGGTACCGAGGTCTGCTACAACACCATCAACCACAGCAGCCACTGCTTTTTTAGGAAGACTGTTGGAAAGGCTCTTAGCCACTTCAAGAGGGGTTACGCTGGCAGCATCAAATTCTTTTACACTGCCGTTTGGCAAAGTAATGTTAATCATTGTCATTCTCCTTTTATCAAAAAAATAAAGGCGCACTCATCCCAAAAGGGACGAGAGCGCCGAACATTCCCGTGGTTCCACCCAGATTGGCCGAAAGCGTGCTTTCGACCCACTTTACGCTCATAACGGGAGCCGCCGTCGTCGGTCATCCCGACGCTGCTCGAAGGTGGTAGAATCCATACAACTACATAGGCGGCTTCCAGCCAAGACCACCCTCTCTGGCATGTAGAAAACGAAGGATTCCTCCTTGTCAACACATTTCTGTTATTGTCTTATTGTATAACCAAGCGCCCCATGCGTCAAGAGCGAAAACGGCTGTTTAAAGGGGTTTGCACATAAAAGAAACGCGCCCAGAGGACGCATTTCCTTTATGCACTTATTTCGCCACCGTTTCACAGTAACGTTGGAGTACCGCTGCAATCTGCGCACGGGTGGCAGTGGCTTGTGGTGCCATGGTGGTGTCACTTACACCACTTAACAAGCCCACGGCCTTCGCCCAGCTGAGGGCATCATAGGACCAGCTATTTGGATTGATATCGGTATATTGACTCAACTCCTCTCGTTGATAAGTGCCTGCACCCGTAGCCGCCGCATACTTCATAAAGAAGGCCGCCATTTGTTCACGGGTAATATACTCATTCGGACGGAAAGAACCATCAGGGAAGCCCGCCACAATGTTCTCAGCACTTGCCCAAGCCACAGCTCTAGCATAATAAGCACTGCTTGACACATCATCAAACCCGCTATTTGTCCCATAGTTTGGTTCCCCAGCCATACGCCAGAGCATCGTCACAAGTTGCCCACGACTGGTATCCATATCCGGCGCAAAACGGTCTGACGCAACACCCGCAATAAGACCATTTTCATACACATAACGCACGGCATCGTAATACCACGCCCACGGATAAACATCATAAAACGGATTATGCCATTCATTTTCTTCAATCAATTTACAATATACCTCAAGAGAAGCTGCACCTTCTTCAGTCTGCTCGAAAGTATATACTGTATCTGATTTCTTATTTACTGCGATAGCGTTCCCTTTTTTATCTTTAAGCACCACCTTATCAACTTCAAAGCCATCATACGGCACAATCTCGATATCTACCGGTTCTCTAGGTGACGACTGGTCCCCAAAAATCCTGACATCTGCAGCATCACTGATAATTTTTGGTGCATCAAAATATTTTCTCTCTGTTCTGGCAGTCACTGGAAAACTTGGTTCCGATTCGAGATATTGATCATCGCCCAAATACTTCACACAGAATTTGTAGTCAAAATCCGATTGGAGATTTTTAAAAAGCGGCTGATCCTGCCATCTAACTTCGCCGTTCTCATAAATCCCATACTGTACCGGCGTATTATATGAATTCCAAACAGTTTGAAGTTGCACCTCATTAGTACCTACATAATCTATATTTGGTTGTTGTGGTTTATCCTGTGGCTTTTTCTCTGCTTTTTCTGTACAGATGGTTGTTCCGGCGCTTATTGGGGATTCATAGCAATAATCGTTCCCCGGATATTTTGCATAAAAAGTATAGCTCTTATCGGGCTCAAGCCCTTCAAAGATTGGACTACTTTGAATGCATATAATACCATACCCCTCTTTCTCCATACTATACTGTACGTGTACCCCTTGATTGCTATCTTCAATATCTTGAAGTGTGATACTTGAATCTGTAGCCGTTAATTTAACTGGTGCAGGCGGTTGATTTTGTTCAACCTTAGGAGTCGTTGGTTTTTTTTCAGACACTGTGATAACACAAGAACCTGTTGCCTCCACCTTTCTATCCACCGAATACCAAGCTTCAATCTTATTTTTCTCACCAATTTGCCAACCAGCATCTTTACTAACAACTATATCAGAAAATACAATTTCTTTAGAAGAATTACAAGTTTGTCTGCCTAATGATTTTCCTCCACACCAGCCATCCTTCACCCAATAAAGCTCTACATCACCTATATCAGCTGGCTTATTTCCCCTAGTCACTTTAACCACAATCTGAATAGTTTCGCCATTCTGTACCGTATTTTTATCTGTAGTAACTGTCACCGTTGGTGGCATTGGACAAGGAATCATAACTGCCCCCAATGCACCTGAACCGAGTATATACTCTTCAAAACATAAAACTAAATTATCACCATCAATATAAAATTCACTTTCTAACAAATTACATTTCTCTAAATTAGAAAGTCTTGTCTGCCAATCCCACCAAGAAAGATTTGGATGCTCTTCTATGTATTTATTAATATAGGTTATAATATATGTTTCTGCTTCATATTGAGACATCTGGAAAAAGTCCCCTAGCTTCAATTGTTCGCCAGTACGACTATCGAAATTAAAACCTTCATAACCATTATTATGGACACCGCCCATAAACCAATCCGAAGAAACCTTAACACTAAATTGCCCCTCCGAATTCTTAGTTACTTTTGCTTCAAAGCATCGTTGAAAGTTATACGCTTGCGTATCCAATGGCGGAGTTTGTACCGCTTCTAAATAATCTTTCGCTTCGATATCATATTTTTTAAATGCTTGCTCAAACACCGCATTCATCTTGTTGGCAGCTGTGCTATTCCCCAATACATGAACCTGATCATAATACTGACTAAGCTTTACAACCCCATTTTCTATAAATGAATCATCATGTCGCTCAATCGTATATTCCACCGGCGATGATGCACGCTGCTGTGTTATTTCTACCTTAGTCGCTTCCCCATCTTCCTCTGCCGGGGCAGCAAAGGCGGCGCCGCTTGGCATGAGGGTAACGAGCATGGCTGCCATAGCGAAGGCGGCAGTCAGTCGTCTGCTTGCTTTCTTTTTCATTTATTCTCCTCCTCGTATAGTATCATTTAGATTCCTTATTTTTTGTTAATTCATATAGTTT